>Ga0209573_1000081_pt1 | contig 268933 bp, 240 predicted proteins | sample TNRBio252014_DNA_FD_185870 | JGI IMG/M metagenome (GOLD analysis project Ga0209573, IMG submission 185870) | Wastewater treatment Type I Accumulibacter community from EBPR Bioreactor in Madison, WI, USA - TNR Reactor_6/25/2014_ DNA (SPAdes)... | ecosystem: Engineered > Bioreactor > EBPR >...
GATCGATAACCCCTCCCGTTGCCGGACCTCTAGCACTTTACGACGAAAATCCAGTGAGTAACTCATCCCTTCATAATAATCAACCCTATTTGGTTTTGCTATATTTCCCCGGCGCAAGGCAGATTGTGCTTTGCGTCGGGGCTTTGCGGTTCAGGCCGGGGCGGGTTGCGCTGAAGCATGAGCCTCAGCATGATGTAGCCGCGCTCCCTTTTGTTTCTGCTTGATCAAGATTAGCCGTCTTTGGTGATACTCGGCTAGGCTGGGGCGGTGGCCAACCGTGATGACCGTCACATCCGCCAGGTCTTCCTTAAACAAGCCCATCAGCGATTCCTGGCTTGCCTCATCAAGCGCCGAAGTCGATTCGTCCATGATCAGCACGTCCGGCTTTTGCACCAGCATCCGCACGAAGGCTAAACGCTGTTGTTCGCCCCCCGATAAGGTCTTATCCCAGGAGACATCTTGATCATCAAGGCGAGGGATCAGGTACTTCAGGCCACAGCGTACCAAGGCTTTTCGCAGTATTTCATCATCGACCATGATCGGCGGATCGGGGTAGGTCGCCGCCGCTCGCAGGGTGCCGAGTGGGATATAAGGCCGTTGTGGGCAAAACATCACCTTGGCATCCGCCGGTATGCGGATGATGCCAGCGCCCCAGGGCCATAGCCCGGCAATTGCTCGGATCAGGGTACTCTTGCCAGTGCCCGATTCCCCTTCAATCAGGACTTTTTCACCGCGCTGAATGGTGATCTCGGCATCGTCGATGATCGCTACGCCGGAGCTTTGCGCTACCGATAGCTCAATCAGGGCCAGATCTTTTTCAGTGGCTGATTTCTCGATGACAATCAGATTGCCTTCCTCATCGCGCAACACCTCTGACAATTCGCTCATGGCCGTCATTAAATTTTCCACTCGCCGGGCGGAGGCTTTCCATTGAGCCAGCCGGATGAAGTTTTCCACCAGCCAGTTTAGGGCAAACTGGACCTGGCCGAAGGCGGCGGCGGCTTGCATCAATTCACCGAGCGTTAGATCGCCTGAAACATACTTGGGCCAACCGATCAACAGCGGCACGACAGGCGCAAAGATGGCGTTGCCATTGGAAATGATGGTGATCATCGCCTGATGGTTGCGCACGAGGCGCCAGCGGTCTGAAAATTCTTTGATACATTGAAAGATGTTTTGGCGCTCTTTGGTTTCACCGCGAATCAGGGCGATGCTCTCGGCGTTTTCCCGGATGCGGGTCAGTTCGAAACGCAGCTTGGCTTCGGCCTGATTTTTGTTTTGCATCGACGTGACGATGGGCCGACCTACCAGCACGGTAGCCAGCGACGTGAGGGTGGAGTAAATCAGCACCGCCACCACTAGGTAGCCAGGGATGGTGAAACTGGATCCATTCAGTTCAAGCGTATAAGAGCCGCCCACGTTCCAAAGAATCAGGACAAAACTGCCAGTGACCAGCACCGCATTGAGAATGCCGACCCCAAAGTCCACCACCGGCTCGGTCGCCAGATGTGCGTCATCGACGATGCGGGCTTCCGGACAATCATGATCACCCTCAAAGAAATTGAGCTGATAAAAGCGTCGATCCTTTAACCAGGATGAAACCAGGGTGCTGGTGAGCCAGCGCCGCCAGGCGATTTGCAGGCCAATGCGCGCCACCACCATAGCCACCGCCACCGCGACCCCAGCCGCCAGCAGCCCCAAAAACATCAGTGCATAATGAAATAGAGCCTCCCCATCCTTGTTTTGCAAAGCGTTGAAAAATTTAGCATTCCATTGGTTGATGCCGATTTGAACCGCCAGCGAGCAAAGAATCAAACCAATGACGCTGAGGGTGCGCAGCCAGGCCCCCGTACCGCTGGCACCACGCCAATACCCGAAAGCAAAAGAACTAAAGGTCCGAAGACGCGGGATTCTGACCCGTGGGATTTTGAATCGGCGGCGCTCTTTCCGGTCCGCAGGTGTCTCAGCCATCAAAAACTTCTCCGCTAAAAGAGGAAAATTAGAGAGTCTATTTTTTGGAATTTTTCATGAGCATCAAAAAGATTCGCGCGATTATCTTACAGGCCCCCATTCAACGATATGGATTTCTTCAGGTTAGCGCTCTGCGGGCATTCCGCTGTTGATTGCCCGGATAGAGCAAGGCGTCGCTCTTGGCGAACAGTACAAATCGACTGACCAACGCGGCTGGGTGATAGTCAATAGCACTGCATTTGGACAATCGGTAATGGCGCATCTCGTGAAGAGGATGTATGCCGGTAAAAATACCGCTATCATTGAAAAGTGACAGCTTGGTTAAAATAATCAGGCATTTCGTAGAAAAGTGGCTGCCCTAAAGCTTCGGCTCAGGCAATAACTCAACTTAACAATAAATTACCTGTCGTTTTCACACTGAAAAACGCCTCGTTAAGGAGTATCTTTATGGGGAACCTTCGAGTCGTGACGCGCCTTATCGCGGGCTTGAAGCGGGAAAACCACCGGCCTGGCGTGGTCGGTGGCGGTATCCAAGGCAATCCCGTCGAGGCTTTAAGCACTCGGCGGCGGAATGGGGACAGGTGCATGTCGACCAGGACATTACTCCGGTTAACCTTTTTGGCCGGTCTGGCCGCGCCATGGTGTGCTTTCGCTCTAGGTGTCGGTCCGCTTGCTGTGCGCTCGGCGCTCAATGAGAATCTCAATGCGGATATCCCACTGATCGTCAGCAATCCGGCCGAGCTGATGGGCTTAACGGTGCGGATTCCTCAGCAGCAGGAGTTTGATCGAGCAGGAATTGAGCGCTTAGCCACTTTTTCGAAATTACGCGTCACGGTTCAGACCCCGCCGGGGGGACCGAACCTGGTTAAAATTACCTCAGTCGAGCCGATTCGGAATCCCAATTTCAACCTATTGCTCGAATTGGCCTGGCCACGCGGCCGGTTGATACGGGAATTTACGGTTCAGCTTGATCCTGAGCTTTACGATAATCGTCGCCCGCCACCGCCACCATTGCCCTTACCGGTTGTCCCGCCGCCGTCCGTCGCGGCACCGACGCCGGCCGCTACACCGCGCCCGGCTTTGAATCTGCCGCCTGCGCCGCAGGTTTCCCTGGATGGTGCGTCCACTTATGGGCCGGTGAGACCCGGTGAGACGCTATCAGGCATCGCCGGCCGGATGCGGCCTGCCAGCGGCATGAGTACGCCGCAGATGATGGCGATTTTGCTGGCAGCAAATCCGCAAGCCTTTATTAATGGCGACCCCAATGCTTTGCGCAAGGGCGCTGTTTTGCGGGTGCCGTCTGCCCAGGCCTTAAGCGGGCAGAGTGTCGCCGAATCGCCTCCACCCGCCGTATCGGATTTGAGCGTGCCACCGCCAGCGACACCTGATGGAGCCGCAACGCTGCCGCCGCCTCCTGCACCCGGTCCGGTTACGCCTACGGTGGACGCGACTCCTGCTCAGCCACCGGCTGCGCCACTGCCGCCACCGATTCCGCCACTGCCTGCGCCTACGCCCACCCCTCCCAGCGTTGTGGAAACGCCAGCAGCGCCATCGCCTGCGCCCCTGCCTGTCGGCCAGCAACCCCAGGAAATCGTACCCCAGGCCAGCATTCCCCAGGTGCCTGCCACCGGTGCCCCAGTCAGCCCATTACCTCCGGTAGAAAGCTCGCCAACCACCGCTGCAAGCACAGTAACCGCAACGGCGACGCCGCCTCCAAATACGACGACCAGCCCTGTAACGCCGCCATCTGGTACAACGGCTACACCTGCGACGCCGCCGGAGCCACCCAAGCCAGCGGCATTACCGCCCCCGGTTAAAGCACCGATTCAGCCTGTGGTGGAACCTGAATCAAGCTGGTTCGAGAATCCAGTGATTTGGCTCGCAAGCGCCCTGCTTTTGCTGGCTATGGCCGCCCTGGTGTTACTGCCTCTGTTAAGGCGACGCGCTCAGCCGAGCGTAGCGCCTGTTGGGCCAGCCGTTGAACCGGTGACCGGTCGGCCAAGTGCGGCGCAGCTTGCTGCACCTCCCGCCGATAGCCCTACCCGTGTCGTGCGGCCGCTTGATCCTGCCGTGCTGGCGGCGCTAGGGGCATCCGCGCCAGCGGCCCCTGCGGCACCTGAACCTAGCTCAGTCAGCAATCTTTTACGGGACATCGACCTAGGCGTTAGCAACTTGCCGCTGACCCCCAGTGATACCGTTCCTCAGGCCGTCGATAGAGTCGATAGGCGCACGCCGCTCCCTGATACCGAACCGGCCACGGCATCGGACTATCAAAAATCGTCGATTCCGGCGATGACGTTGGCAAAGCCGTCAGAGCCGGTGAAGGCCCCGCCAGCGCGGTCTGAATTGCCTACTGAATTGCAATTTGACGGGATGGATTTCGATTTTGGTGATATGAAGTTGCAGCAAACCGGGTCTCAGCCAATCGAACTGGCCCCACTGGAGATGAAGCCGGCTGGTCTTGGTAGCAAAGCAGGCGGTCTAGCGGCGTCGCCCATCGATCGGATGGAACCGGCTACTGAGCCAGCGTCCAGCTCCGGTGCAGCCATGGCGGCGATCCTCGCCGCTGACGAAACACTTGCCATGGAATTTAAGCCTGGAGCGAGCGTCGAGCAGCCCTTTGAGTTGGATGTAAGATCGATGCGCTCACAGCCCAGTGAGTTGCTGCCTTTGGAAATGAAGCCCACGCCCTCCGATCAGGAATTGCTTGATCGGCTGCCGCGTGGCATTGACCGCCCTGAGCCAGCCACCGAGCCTGGCACGTTTTCGGGAGTTTCCGACATTTTGTCCGCTCAGTCGGCGGCGGATGCGGAGATCTCGCGAACTCAGGTTAAGCAGCCGCCTGCGCCCGGTGAAAACAAGTTTGATTTTTCCGATATTACCCAGGAGTTTGGGCGACAGACTGACGATATTTCGTTAACAAAACTGGACGAGGATTTGCGCAGTTTCGGCGACAAGACGCTTGAGCTGGCACCGATGGATGCGAAATCCTTGCCGGTCATGCCCGAAAACGCCATGGCGGATTACATGGAAACCAAACTGGATTTGGCGATGGCTTATCTGGATATGGGCGATCAGATGGGTGCGCGCAGCTTGTTGGAGACGGTTTTGCAGGAAGGCGATGCCTCCCAAAAGCAGCGTGCTAACGACATCCTCAAGAAGATAGTTTGAGTGCATTACGCACAACCCCTCCCTAGCGGAGGGGTTTTTGTTTGCTATCAAATCACTCTTAACGCAGCCTGGCGGTCGTCACGGTGTCGGCGAAAGCGACGGCCCGGTCCGCAGCGCCGCGTTGCACCAAGCGAGTGATCGTGCCAGCAGGCAACCAAACCAACGCGCCAGCGGGCAGCGCCAGTCGGCCTGATTGCGCGGCGCTATTCCATGCTTTATTAAGGCTATTAAGCTCCCAAAGATTCACCTCATAATAGCTGGCGATGGTCGTTGCTGAAGCGGATTGCCGCAGCCGTACCCGATCCAGATTTAAAGGCGGTTCATAAGCAACGCCTTCGGGGAAAAAGCGATGTGGATTCTTCGCAATATCGCGGGCAGCCAGGAATTCCGCATAGAAATTCCGCGAGGCAAAACCGAAGCCTGAACCGGAATAATTCTGCACGATAGCGGCAAAATTATTACCAAAGGTCGCGCGTGCTTTCTGCATCCCGCCAACGCCATGATTGTACGAGGTCAGTGCCATCGGCCAGTTTTGCAAGCGGTCGTAGGCGTTACGCAAATAACGAGCCGCTCCTTGAGCCGAGGCCACAGGGTCGCGCCGTTCATCGACCGCCGCATTGAGCATTCCAAAGTGCCGCGCGGTGCCGGGCATGAACTGCCACATGCCCACCGCTCCCACCGCTGAGGCGGCATGATTTTGGAAAGAGGACTCAACATGAGGCAGATAGGCTAGATCCTCAGGCAGACCCGCCTCGCGGAATGTTCGGCGGAAAGCTGCATCATAACGGCCGCTCATTTCCAGGCCGCGTTTGAAACGTTCGCGGGTGCCCCGCTGACTGCGGAGTCGCTCGCTGGCACCGATCAAGGCGCGAGGGCCGCCGCTACTGGCCTTAATGCGATCTGCCAACGCTTGTTCAGCAGCCGTCAGAGGGCTGTTAGCAGCGGTTTTGTATTCAACCTGCCGCAAAAGCTCTTTCAGGGTTTCCAGATGGCCCTTGACAAACTCTTTATGCTCAGGGGTTTGGCTCTCGTCGATTGGGCCAGGCAGGGTGAGCACCCCATAGACGATATCCAAATAACGATCATCGTGCAGAGCAACCTGACCACGCCCCCACGTCGCATAAACTTTTCGCCAAAATCCGACCTGTGGTTGCAGTTCTGGAAGGACCGGGAACGCTGCGTCAGAGTAGAAGCCAGGGGTAAAATCGGTCGGTGGCGGGGTGGGTTGCCCAGCACAGGCCGCCAGCAGCAGTGTCACCAAAACAGTTAGAAATCCACGCCTTTTAGAGGGCATCGACAGTTACTCCCTGATAGTTGCGTCGGGATGGGTCAGATCGGAAAAATGGCAGCTTATAGGATAATTAACTATTTGAAAATAACCAAAAATGTTTAAATATGGGTAAGGTGTGTCAGTTTAACGAAGCCAAGCGTTATCACGATGTGACTTTTCGACTAGAGCGGCAACGTTCCTGAAAAATTCAAAGGCCAGCGGCCATCAGCGCCCGGCGGTCCCAGGAGGCCCATCGCTTGACGCAGCGACTGGTTGCCGGGATCTCGCACCATCGCCTGGCCGGTGAATCGGTAGCGGCCATCGGGCTGTAGGCTAAGCGCACCCTCCAGAGACAACGGGGCGTTGAGGTCTTTGAGCTTCCCTTGAATGCCCTCTGTACCGGCTGACTCCAGGCGCAGCTCGTAATCACCTAATGGCAACGGTTGACCGAGGTTGACTCGTAGATTCAGGAGACGAATCGCCCCTTGCGCCGAAGTAGGTCGCCCGGTTGTATCAACAGCGAGCTTGCGCAAATCCAGCACAAGCTGGCCCTCCAAGGGCAGATGACCCGCCATGGCCAAATGGCTGACTCGAGTTAACGGCAAGCTACCGGTCAGATCGGCTAGGGTGATTTGCCGATTAAGGCCGATGGTGGCCTGACTGGCCAGTTGGATGTCCGGGTCTTCGGTTTGAAAGGTAACTCCTAGCTGTCCTCCCAACAGAGCCAGCGGTCGCCAACGCCAGGTGAGCCTGTTAATGCCGATTTCCCGCCAGCGCACGCCTGATAGAGCGCCACGGATGGCCCTGCCTTCCACCCCGCGCGCGGTAAATCCCGCTAAGCGGCTACCGATCTGATCGGCAACCAGGGTCGCGGGAGCTGCCAGGAGCAGAAACGCCAAAAACGCTATCGTCCCTAGCGCGCCATAAGCCCATAGAGGTTTCATGGCTGACGGCCTAGCACGATGCGGGCGTTAACCAGGCCCGGCGTCTCGGTGCGGTCAACAGTCAGACTGGAGAGCGCAATACGGTGTTGTTCTTCCAAGGCATTTAACCACGGTAACAGCCGGTCGAATTCGACCAAATCCAATTGAGCGCTCAGCTTGTCATCGCCCTGGGGTGCCACCCGTTTGAGCGCAGCCCCCATGCCAGCCTCTCTGACAGTTTGATCGACCAACGTTAACAGCGAGCGTTCATCAGCAGCCGATCCGGCAACGGTAGATTGGTTGAGGGTTTTAACTTCCGCCGCCGCTTGCCGCATCCAGGCTAAATCGGCGCGCCGTTCGGTGACAGCGTGTTGAAGTCGGCGATGACCGGCTTGAAAGGGTTGCCAGCCGAAAACATAGAACAGGAAGGCTAAAACTAGTCCCGTTCCGGCCAGGATAATACCGCGCTCGCGGGTACTCAGGGTTGCCCACCAGGTGTTCATAAAGCGGACTTCTTCAAGGTGACTTTGCTTTCCGCCTGACCATCCCGCTGCGTGGTGCGCATCTCAACTTGCAAGCCCGGCTGCTGATTGAACTGTTGCCGAAGCTGATCCAAATCGGCTGGGGCACCGCCTTGCAGGGATAAATCGAGTTGGCCGTCGCGATAGTTCAAGCCGCGTAGCAAGATGTCAGGAAAATGGGTGAGCGGTTGGCCACCGCGTTGCAACAGATCAAAGAATGTGCTTCCGCCCGCGTTGCCAGGGCGCAATTCGCGCAAACGCGCTTCTAACTGCGCTTTGGGGTTGACGATGCGCGTAGCACCCGGCACGGCTTCTTTATAAAGCTGCTCCATTGCACTGCTTAACCACACCATTTCCTGCTGGAGTCGCCAATGGTTATAGAGCGACACGCCGCCTTGCAAGAGCAATAGCGCGCCCGCCAGTACGGCTGTCGCTCGCCAGGGCCGTAGCCAGCGGCCCCACGACGCCTGGCGGCTATAGGGGCCTTGCAAAAGATTGAGACTGGCGCTGGGTTGATAGGTCGTCGCATACAGCGGCAAAGTGTCAGCCACGCTGGATTCAATCTGGTTTTGCAATTCGGCGAAAGGGGCTTCGGCCAATTCGGCAAGCGGCTCACCCCAGAGGCGTAACCCCTGGGGTTTGGTTTCGCCCGCTTCGATTAAGGCTTCGGTCAGCCACAACGCCAAGGTCTCCCGCTCAGTCGCAAAACCTTGCCAACGTCCAGTGCGCACCACGGCGCGCCGATCCTCCAGCAGCACGCTCCAGAAGCCCTCACGCCAAGGCAACAGCAGCGGCTCCGGGACAGCGGCCGTCGGCAGCAACCCGCTTTGCTCACACCTTTGCAACCAGCCGCGCAAGAGATCATGACCGATCACTGCCACCGGCAAACGGCCCTCATCCAGAGCGCTGCCTAACACAAAATGCAAGGCTTCGATATCCTCGGCCAACTGATCTTCCAGGGCATAAGGCACAGCCCGCGCCCAGGTCGAACGTTTGCGACTGGGCGCGCTGATCGGGTGCAGCATCACGGCTTCGCCCGGCGCGATCAGGATAGGCCGAGCGCCAAGTGCCTGTTCTGCCAGGACGGTCAGTGGGCCATGCTGCACACGACCATCGGGCTGTAGCCACTCAGCCTGGTCAGAGGAAAGCAGTCGAAAAAAAACGAATCGGGCGGGCACGGTAGTTTAGTCCTGGTTGCCGAAGCTGCGCCGCAGTACACGGACGCGCTTCGCGTCGCGCTGCAAGATACTGTATAACATCGCGCGCCCATCGCCCACCTGCGCTTCGACGCGCAAGCCAAAATACTGGCTGGCTACGCTGAGCTGCGCCTTGAGCGTTGCATCAAGAGTCAACTTTGCCGCGTTGAGAAAATCATCGACGTTTTTGTAGCCTTCCTCCGGCGGTTTTTCGAGCAAGATTTCGATTTCCTTAATGTCTTTTTCCTCGGCCAACGCCGCCAGCACGGCGGCTGGGGCGGTATTCACATTGAGCGGTGTGTCAGGCGGCAGGGCGCAAACCAGTGGGGCCAATTTGTCGTAAGCCTCCTGCTCCATGCCTTTGAGCAAGCGCAGCTCGCCAACGCTGAATAGCGAACGATTAGCGGCCAGATAAGGCGGGGTGCGCACTGTGTAATCGCTGTCTTCCGCTCCATCCGGAAACAGCGGATCTTGATCAGGATCAATCCAGTCAACAATCGCTTGCGCCAATTCTGGTTTGAGTTCGAGCCTGATCAAGAGGCGTTGCAAGACCTGAAACTGAGGCTCGTTCAACTGACCTTTGCCAGATTGCGCTGCATCCGCACTCGCCGCCGCGCTATCGGTGCCGTTATCGGGCGAAGATGGGTTCGCTTGTTCGGTGGCTTGGCCATCGGTTGTCGGCTTTGCCGCTGATTGCTGCTGGTTGTTTTGCAAAGCGCCGGCCTGCCCGCTGGTACCGGTGCCAGGCGTCGCCCCTGATCCGGCTGGCTTCCATAAATTGTTGAGATTAAAGCAGCCTTGCAAGTCGCGTATCTTGATCGACAGCGTGCCTTCCTTGACCGGCAAGATGGTCGGTGGGTGCGCCCATGCCTCGCCAGGATGATCGGTTTCATTCTTTTTAAGGTCCCGTGCCAGGGTAAGCCTTGCCCACTGCTCAGCGCCGAGTGCATACAGCCACGCCTGTTGCTGGTGCTGAAGCACCGTAGTCCGTCGAATCGCGATTTGCTGTAACGCGGCCAAGCTAGTGGCGGTAACGCTAGCCAGAAAGACGATCAGTAAAACAGTGATCAGCGCAACGCCACCCTGGGTGACGGCCAGGTGGGGAGAACGGCGGCTTGGGCCTTGAACGCACAAGGTGTTGTTAACCGGGTACCGGTAATAACCGGGTAATTTCACCCCAATCCTCCAGCGTCAGGCTGATTTCCACCGCACGGGGCAACAGTTCAAGTTTTTGCTTTCGATCAGCGTCGTCGGTAGGGATGGGCGGCCAATCGTTGCGCCACTCATCGCCATCCAGAAAGCGGGTTCGTAAGGCGCGCACCTGGTCCAGCAGCAGGGTTTCCCGTGGCTCCAATGCACTACCTGGGTCAAGCACATCCCAATGCAGCCGCCAGAGTCGCCCCTCCCGCAACCGATAAGCCACCCGTTGCAGATCAGCGCGCGGTTGTCCCAGGGGATTGTCCCAACCGATGCGGGTCAAGATGAGACGATCATCGTTCAGCTCACCGCCGATCATGGCTGGGTGAGCCTCGCCATATTCGTCACGAATGCCACGCCGGATCGCCTGGCCGATATCCTGTTCCATCCGAAAAACGGCGAGTTGAACCGCTGCCAGGCGCTGACTTTGCGCTTCCACGGCCGCGCGGGTGAATAGCACATTGCGCAAGCCGCTGTAGGCGGCAGTGGCCATGATCGAGAACACCGCCAGAGCGACCATCAGCTCCAACAGGGTAAAGCCGCGTCCATGGGCTTTCATTGGGACGTGCTTGTGGAGGAGTTAGCGGATGGATTTTGCAAGGCGGCTTCCTGCTCGACCGGGGGCTGCTCAGTCGGATTGGCCGCATCAGGTTGTTCAACCAGCGGGCGACTTTTAAAGGCGGTCAGCGTGGTCAGGGCGGGGCCGTTTGCATCCCTCTGGCGAATAGTCATATCCAGGCGCGCCAGATCAGCGTCATCGGTTTTCTGGAATTTTGCTTCCCAGCGCCAGGTGTGATTAGCCAATTCAACGCTCCCCTGACGGCCGCCTTCATTGGGCCAAGGATCAGGAGAGAGCATCAACTCGTTGATTTTATTTAAGGCGACCCAACCCGCGAAGGTTTGATCGCGCAACTGCCCGATGGTATTAACGCTTTGGGTGGCGATGCCGATGATCGCGCCCATGGCGATAGCCAATACCGCCAGCGCCACCATCACTTCAAGCAGGGTAAAGCCGGTTTGGGTTTTGTTCATCGCTTGACTGCGCCCACGGTGAGCCGACCCATCGCATCCCCAGCCACTCGATAGCGCAGCGCCGTTGGATTTTGTTGCTCATCGGTCAGGCCAAAGACGGCGACAAATTCGGTCGCCTCGCCACTGGCTAACAGCACGACTTGCGGCCACCTGGAGGGATTTTTCAAAGAAATCGGTTGCCCCTCAATCCATAGCCCCAGCGCCATGTCGTCGGGAAGCTGATGCTGAATGAGGCTATCGGCGGCGGTGGGTGGTTGCCAGTTGTTTTTGGCATCGCGCCGCAGCAGCGCGTAACCCGCCTGCGAGAATTTGATGCCGCGCAGCTCGCTGGCCAGGATGGCTTCCTGCTGCTGCAACTGCACCAAGGCTGCCAGTCGCTGCGCCTCCTCAGCCAGGCGCTCCTGCGGTCCTCGACCGGCGGAGAGCAGGGCAAAACCGGTAATGATGCCGATCAACACCAGAACGACCATAACCTCCAGCAGGGTGAACCCGCGCGCCGCTGTGGTCATTGCCGTGCCTGGCGGTTTGCGGCCTAGTCGTCCAGATTCCAATTGCCAAGATCGGCGTCTGCGCCTTCGCCGCCTGGCTGGCTGTCAGCGCCCAGCGAGTAGATATCAATCTCGCCGTGTTGACCGGGGCTGAGATACTGATAGGGTTTTCCCCAAGGGTCTTTCGGAAGCTTGTCCAGATAGCCACCCTGTTGCCACCGGGTGGCATCGGCTGGTTTCGTGACGAGGGCTTCCAGTCCTTGTTCAGTGGTGGGATAACGAAAATTGTGCAAGCGGTACAGATCCAGTTGGTTTTTCAGTACCCGGATATCCTGCTTGGCCTTAACCGCCCGTGCTTTGTCGGGATTATCCATAATCCTTGGCACCACGACCGCCGCCAGGATGCTAAGAATCACCACCACGACCATCACTTCGATCAGGGTAAAACCGCGCTGGCGGATGATCCGATTGTTCCACCGCGCGCTGGATAGAGCAGGCAAGCTGGCGAGCATCACGAGAATTCTCCAAAAATCCAGTTAAGAGACAGAGCGACGGGCAGCGACTAGAGCCGCCCCAGTCGGTACAAGGCGATTTCGCCCAACAGGTTGGGCCAGAGTTGGGGACCACGCCGAATCCGATGCGAATGATCCAATACGGTACGCTGCAAGATAGCAATGCCTTTGCGCCGACACAGTTGCTCAAAGTCGCGGATCGTGAACAGGTGGACGTTGGGGGTATCGTACCATTGGTAGGGCAGGGTTTTACCGACCGGCATCAACCCCTGCATCGCGATTTGCAACCGATAGCGCCAGAAGCCAAAACTGGGGAACGTGACGATGCCCTGCCGACCCACCCGGAGCATTTCATCAAGCAGCGCCTCAGTGTGCCGCACCGCCTGCAAGGTCTGGGTCATCAAGACGTAATCGAAACTCCCATCGCCGAAATCGGCCAGCCCCGCTTCCAGGTCGGCATGGATCACATTGACTCCGGCCTGGATGCAGGCGAGCAGATTCGCTGTGTCGATCTCCAGGCCGTAACCGCTGACTTGCCGATGGGCGGCAAGATAAGCCAGCAAGGCCCCATCGCCGCAGCCAAGATCAAGCACCCGCGTATTCGGTTCAATCCAGGCGCTGATGATCTCCAATTCAGGCCGCATCGCCGATCTCCTGTGCAACCCGCGTCAGATAACTGCGCAAGATATCGTGATAAAGCGGGATCGGCATCAAAAACGTATCGTGACCATGTTCTGACGGGACTTCGGCATAGCTGGTTTCGCGTCCTGCCCGCACCAGCGCCCGGACGATTTCCCGCGAACGGGCCGGGGAAAATCGCCAATCGGTATTAAAAGAGATCACTAAAAAGCGCGCGCGCGTTTGGGCGAAAGCGGCGGACAAATCCTCGGCAAAATCCGCTGCCGGGTCGAAATAATCGAGCGTCTTGGTAATCAGCAAATAGGTGTTGGCGTCAAACCGGTCGACGAAGGCGCGCCCTTGATGGCGTAAATAGCTTTCCACCTGAAATTCACTGTCGAAATTGAAATGGAAGTTGGGCGCGCCCGTTTCACGCAATTCACGGCCGAATTTGGTCCGCATTCCCTCATCCGATAGATAAGTGATATGGCCGAGCATCCGGGCGATCATCAACCCGCGACGCGGAACCACTCCAAACTCATAATAATGGCCGTGATGAAAATCAGGGTCGGTCAGAATCGCTTGGCGGGCGACTTCGTTAAAGGCGATGTTTTGCGCCGATAGTCGCGGTGCAGCGGCGATGACCACGGCGTGGCGCAAGCGTTCCGGGAAGGTGATCGCCCACTGCATAGCCTGCATACCGCCCAGGCTGCCACCGATCACCGCCGCCCATTGCCGGATGCCGAGTCGGTCGGCCAGGCGGGCTTGACTGTGCACCCAGTCTTTCACGGTAACGATGGGGAAATCCGGTCCATAGGGCTTGCGGCTGTCGGGATTGATCGAGGTCGGCCCAGTAGAGCCTTTGCAGCCTCCCAGATTATTACAGCACACCACAAAGAAATGGCGGGTGTCGATGGGTTTGCCAGGGCCGATGCAGTTATCCCACCAGCCAGGCTTTGCCGAGTCGGCGTCCTGGTAATAACCGGCGACATGATGATCGCCCGATAGCGCATGGCAGATTAACACCGCATTGCTGCTATCGCTGTTTAAGACGCCATAGGTTTCGTAAACTAGCTGATAGTCTGCCAGCGACCGGCCACAATCCAGGGCCAGCGGTTCGGCGAAATGCGCGACTTGGGGGCTGACTGGCCCGACTGAATCGGAAGGGAACGTAGACGGCATCATACTCCTGACCGTAGGTCGATGATCCTGGGATAGCGTGCTGCAAGGGAAACCAAGTCTAATCGGCGTCGGGTTTACTGGCAACCCGCCGCCAACCGGAATAGATGTACCGTTTTTTCAGGTCGTTAGCGAATTTTGCCAACTTGGGTTGGCTGCGCAGCAGCGCAAGGTTGGATTCCTGGCGGCAGTCGGCGCGGGACCACAACCCGCAGTCGCTTGTCGCGGCCAGTCTCCCCAGTTAACAATACCACCTGGCTTTGCGCGACATCGAAAAGACTCGCAAGAAACTTGCGCAGATGGGCGTTAGCCTTGCCGTCGACCGGTGGGGCTGTGATTCGAACGCGTGCCGGGCCATCAACCGGTTCCAGCCATTCATCGGCGCTGGCTCGCGGCTGGACGCGCACCTGCACGATCAGGTCGGCACCGTCCCAGCGATACCAAGAGTCAATCACCGTTTCAGCGGACCCCAGTCCAGAGGCCGACAAAATCCTGAAGTAACAGACTGACGAAAATCAGCGCGACAATCACCAGCATCGGCGATAAGTCCACCCCGGAAATCGGTGGCAGCCATCGCCTAGCGGGCCGTAGCAATGGCGCGGTCAATTGCGTCAGTAAACGGGTGGCCGGATGATAAGGATCGGGATTAAACCAGCTCAGCAGCGCCTGGATCACCACGCTCCACAGATAGATATTGATCAGCAGCTTGAGCAACTCTGCCAGGGTCAATAACAACACGCCCCAAAAGCTGACGCCCTGGCCAAGCACCAGGGTAACCAACAGCACTTCCACCAGTTGCAGCGCAACGACCAGCACCACAGACGCCAGATCCAAGCCTCGATAGCCGGGGACGATGCGACGTAGCGGCAGCAGCGGCGGATTGGTGATGCGGACTAGAAACTGCACCAGGGGATTATAAAAATCGGCGCGCACGCATTGCAGCAGAAAGCGCAGCATGACGGCCAGGATATAAAATCCGAAGATGGTTTGAATCAGGAACAAGGTGGCGGTCACGGCTACTCTCCCAATAAATCGCCCAATTCGCGCGCGCGTTGGCGGGCGGCCCCGACGGCTTCAGCCAGCAGCTTTTTGATACCGCCATCGCGCAACACCGCCAGGGCGCGTTCGGTGGTGCCGCCTGGCGAGGTAACCCGCGCGCGCAGCGTGGCGGGGCTGTCCGCGCTTTCCAGCGCCATCTTGGCGGCACCGAAGGCTGTTTGCAAGGTCAGCAGGCGCGCTTTGTCAGCATCCAGCCCTAAATCAAGCGCTGCATCCTCTAAAGCTTCCATCATCAGAAAGAAATAGGCAGGGCCACTGCCGGATAACGCCGTGACCGTATCCAGGAGGGTCTCATCATCGACCCAGACGGTCACGCCGACAGCTCGCAGCAGTGACTCGGCCAGTCGGCGGCGTTCTTCAGAAACGAATGGATTGGCAAAGAGAGCGCTAGCCCCCCCGCCGACCAGCGCTGGGGTGTTGGGCATCGCCCGTACCAGAGCAAGCGAACTACCCCCCAGCCAACGCCGTAGATCCGGCTCGCGCACCCCGGCGGCCACCGATAGCACCAGCGGCTGCTGCGCTTGAATGGTGGCGGCCAGGTGACGGGCAACGCCTTGTAAAATCTGCGGCTTGACGGCTAGGACGATGGTTTCGGCCTTGGCGGCGGCGTCAAGATTATCCGCACAGGTATGAACCCCATAGCGGCTGCGGAGGAATTCACGCTGGCCCTCATCCGGTTCGGCCACCCAGATCTGATCGGGTTGGCGGCCACCGGCAATCAGGCCGCCGATTAAACTGCGGGCCATATTGCCGCCACCGATGAAAGCAATAGACAGATCGTTCATCACCACCTCGCCAGGTCGATTGTCGTGGTTATCAAAATGTGATGGAGTGCGGGGATTGTGCGGCGATTTGAAGCGCTCGCGTCGAGAACTCAGGGCTTTTTGGCGGTTCCCAGCCGGACGATTTGTTCGCCGAGGGTCGCAAGGCGGCTGTCAGTGCGGTAAAACTCATATACTTGCTGCTGGTCGCGGGGCGTGAGTCGCTGAAAAGCCGCCCAGCGGTCCTTGGCTAAACCGGCGCGCAGCGCCTGGTCGAAAGCTGGCCGATCCAGCCCCGGGGCTAACCGCTCAGTGGCAGGAGTGGCGCTCGCGGGTCCTAAAACTGGTTGGGGCGGCGGTTGGGTGATCGTCACCATCGTCGCCTGGCGCTTGGCTTCGTCTTCGATTTCACGCAAATACGCATCGTCCGCGCGCACCAGCAGCGGCAAGAGCAGGCCCAGAGCAAGGATAGCTGGTCTGGAGAGGGCTGACGACATCAGTAATTTCCTAAAACAAGAGGACGGTTTTCAAGCAGTGGTCTCAAATTCGGTGCGCTTTACCCTGCTTAGCATACCGCAAATCGCCGTTTCAGGGGCGTAACCCGAAAATTGCAGTGCCGACCCGGACCAAGGTGCTGCCCTCGGCAATAGCGGCTTCCAGATCGTCTGACATGCCCATCGACAGCGTATCCAGAGCAAGTCCAGCGCCGATCAGACTGTTTTGCAGTTCACACAACCGGGCAAAAGGTCGGCGTTGTTCAGCAAAGTCAGTTGCAGGAGCCGGAATCGCCATTAATCCGCGCAGACGCAACCCAGGCAGGGCGGCCACCCCATGGGCGATAGCGGGCAGCGCTCCTTCATCCAGGCCATGTTTGCTGGGTTCTCCGCTGACATTAACCTGCAAGCACACATTAAGCGGCGGCAGCGCAGAGGGACGCTGCTCGCTCAAACGCTCAGCAATTTTCAGTCGATCCACGCTGTGAACCCAGGCAAACTGCTCAGCAATGGAACGGGTTTTATTGGCTTGCAATGGCCCAATGAAGTGCCACTCCAGATCGAACGCGGCCAGGGCTGGCAATTTATCGGCCGCTTCTTGCCAATAATTTTCACCAAAGCGCCGCTGACCGGCCGCCGCGACCGCAGCGATGTCCGCCGCCTGGCGGGTTTTACTGACAGCGACCAGGCCAACCGCGCCTGACGGCCGTCCAAACCGCACCTCAGCCGCGCGAATCCGCGCCAGCACAGCCTCAAGACGGACGACAAAATCGGTGGTCATTGATCCACTTCCTCGCTTGATCACGGCACGAGCACGCTGGCGCGATTATACTATTTTGCGAATCCGCTTTCCGAACCGCCGACCGGCGGGCGACTCCATAATACCTTTGCGGGAGCAACACCATGACTTTGGACGAATTATTGGGTTTTTCCGTCAGTAACAACGCTTCCGACTTGCATCTGTCGGCCGGTTTGCCGCCGATGATCCGGGTGGATGGCGACGTGCGCCGTATCAACGTGCCGCCGCTGGAACATAAAGCAGTCCATGCGCTGATCTATGACATCATGAACGACAAGCAGCGCAAGGATTACGACGAATTTCTGGAGTGCGACTTTTCGTTCGAAATTCCCAAGCTGGCTCGTTTTCGTGTCAACGCCTTCAACCAGGACCGAGGCGCAGCCGCCGTGTTTCGGACCATTCCAACCGTGATCAAAAGTCTGGAAGAACTCGGTTGTCCGGCGGTATTTAAGGATCTGATCGCGGTGCCGCGCGGGCTGGTCCTGGTGACCGGCCCGACGGGTTCGGGCAAATCAACGACCCTGGCGGCCATGATCGATCACATCAATAAAAATGATTATGGCCACATCCTGACTATTGAAGATCCCATTGAGTTTGTTCACCAAAGCCAGCGCTGTTTAGTTAACCAGCGCGAGGTGCATCGGGATACTCTGGGTTTCTCTGAGGCGCTGCGCTCGGCTCTGCGCGAAGATCCGGACATTATTCTGGTGGGCGAAATGCGTGATCAGGAAACCATCAGTCTGGCGCTGACCGCTTCTGAAACCGGTCACTTGGTGTTTGGCACCTTGCATACCAGCTCAGCGCCGAAAACCATCGACCGCATCATTGACGTTTTCCCCGCCGGTGAGAAACCCATGGTGCGCTCGATGCTATCGGAGTCGCTGCGGGCAGTGATTTCGCAAGCGCTGCTCAAGAAGAAAGGCGGCGGGCGGATGGCGGTGCATGAAATCATGGTCGGCATTCCAGCGATCCGTAACCTGATCCGGGAAGATAAGGTGGCCCAGATGTATTCTTCCATCCAAACCGGCGCTGCCTACGGAATGCAGACACTCGATCAAGCCCTGCTGGATGCGGTCAAGCGCGGATCGGTGGCGCGCGAGGAAGCGATTACCTATGCGCAAAACAAGGCTGCATTCCGTCAGTAGCCTAGCCTTAGGGCTTTAATAAACCGGAATAAACCGGTCACGGCTTAAGAAGCAATGGAGTTGCGGCCCTGTTCCTGGCATTGCGCAGGGCGCAGTTGGCGCGCTAGCCGATAGCGCTCCGCCAACGCGCCGACCGCAGTCAATAGAGCCTGGCCGCCACAGGCGAACAGCGTGATGTCGGCTACGCCCTGACAAATGTCCAGCCAGGCGCGGGCCAAATCAGTGACGCCCCCGGCCAGACAACCGGGTTGATCCTCAGTCGGGCAAGCGATCCGGCTGGGGATGGCCCAATCTTCCAAAAGAGGCAGGGCACCGATGACGCCCGCCGGCAGGCCAGCCACCATGATTTTGGACGGCTGCGGCTGAAAGGGCAGCGGTGCGGTCAGTTCCAATAAAGTCAAAGGTTTAACGCGGGGTTGCCGATCACGCAGGGTTCGTGCCAGAAAAATGATCTCGGCAAGCCCATCGTTATCTGCCAACAGAAGCGCACGAGGCGTCGCAGTGAGCAGGTCAAACGGCTCGCCGTAAGGACCACGGACGATGACCTCCGTCCCCGGTAGTAGCCGTGGGGCATGGCAGCGCAAGCAATCCAGCCAGCCTTGTTCAGGTGCCTGTTGCAAAATGGGCCACAAAACCCCGTCAAGCGACAGGGCCTGGCCGGGCTGACAAGTCACTGCTTGCGCTAGACCGAGCCGCAGTAGGCTATAGCCGCTGGGATAATCCTGACGGCTGGCGACTTGGCCGGTCGTTAAAATCGTGCCAGCGCTGGATGAAGCATCAGGTTGGGTTAGGATGACTGTCCCCTTTCTCTTTCATACACCACCTGCCCAGCCAGGAGCGTGTGCGTGACTTGACCTTGCAATTCCCAGCCGAAAAATGGACTGTTTTGCCCCTGGCTATGCCACAGCGGTCGGACCGCCCGCCAGGCTATGGCCGGGTCGAAAATGCAAAGATCGGCAATGGCCCCGATTTGTAATTGACCGTAATCGAGACTCAAAATGCCCGCTGGGCCACTCGTGAGCCGTTCCAGCACCACCGGTAGCGATAACGCTTGCTCATCAACCAGCCGCAGACTCAAAGCCAGCAGGGTATCCAAGCCGGCAATGCCCGGCTCGGTATCGCCAAACGGTGCCTGCTTGGCGTCCGGCTCATGCGGTTGATGATCGGAGCAGATCGCCGTGATCACGCCACTCGCCAGCCCGGTGCGCAAGGCATCGCGATCCTGCGCGCGGCGCAGGGGCGGGCGGACATGACAGCGGCTGTCAAAACCGGCCAGATCAAGCTCGGTCAGATGCAGTTGGTGAATCGCCACGTCAGCGGTTACCGCCAGGCCATCGGCTTGCGCGTGGGCGATCAGCTCGACCGAGCGGGCGCAGGTCAAACGACCGAAATGCACCCGCACGTCCATCTCGCGGATCAATTCCAGGGTGCGGGCAATCGCGCCGGTTTCCGCCGCTGCGGCAATGCCCGGCAAGCCCATTCGGGTGGCGATGGGGCCTTCATGGGCGATACCCAGTGCCAGATGCGGATCGAGCGGGGTCAGGAAGACAGTCAGATCAAAGGTGGCGGCATATTCCAACGCCCGGCGCAAGACCAGCGTGTTGCTCACCGGGTAACCTCCATCGCTGATCCCAATGCATCCGGCTTCCTTCAGCGCCGCCATTTCCGCCAAGCGCTCGCCGCGCAAGCCCTGGGTCAGCGCGCCTAAAGTCAGCACTCGCGCTTTGCCAGTCGCCTTGGCCCGTCGGCGGATGAGTTCCACCACCGCCGGTTCATCGATCACCGGATCGGTATCGGGCGGGCAAACCAGCGTTGTGACGCCCGCAGCGGCAGCGGCGCGGGTTTCGCTGGCAATGGTCGCTTTGTGTTCATGGCCGGGTTCGCGCAGGCGGGCGCAAAGATCGATCAGGCCAGGGCAGACGATCTGCTGTTGGGCATTGATTCGACGTTCAGCGACAAAGTCATCCGGCGGATGGCCGAGGCCAACGATCCGCCCGTCGGCGATAAACACATCGCTTAGCGTATCGATTCGGTTGGCCGGGTCGATGAACCGACCGTCACAAATTGCGGTGCGCATCAGAGCGCCTCCCCAGCCGGTCGGGCATGATTGCCAAGCGTGATCGACATAATCGCCATCCGTGCCGCGATGCCGTTGGTGACTTGTTCGAGGACGACCGAGCGGGGGCCATCCGCAACCCGTGAGTCGATTTCCACCCCACGATTGATCGGGCCAGGATGCATCACGATAGCATCCGGCTTGGCCAGAGTCAGCCGCTCCTCGGTTAACCCGTAGCGTTGGAAAAACTCATCTTCACTGGGCAGCAGCGCGCCGGCCATCCGCTCCTTTTGTAAACGCAGCATCACGATGACATCCACTCCGCGCAAGCCAGGATTTGGATTGTGGAACACCCGCACCCCCAATTTCTCCACGTCGACCGGCAAGAGGGTGCGCGGCGCAATCACCCGGATATCGGGGACGCCTAAAATACCCAGCGCATGGATCAGCGAGCGGGCCACCCGCGAGTGCAGAATATCGCCGACAATCGCCACTTGCAGGTTTTCAAAGGCTGGTTTGTGGCGGCGAATGGTGAATACATCCAGCATCGCCTGGGTGGGGTGCGCATGGCGGCCATCACCGGCGTTAAGCACAGCGATATGTGGCTTGACATGGCGGGCGATGAACTCGGCAGCGCCGCTTTGCTCGTGGCGCACCACGAACATATCACATTGCATGGCTTCGATATTGCGCAAGGTATCGAGCAGACTTTCGCCCTTGACCGCTGAGGAGGTGGCGATATTCAGGGTTAGCACATCCGCCGATAACCGCTTGGCGGCCAGCTCAAACGTGGTGCGGGTGCGGGTGCTGGCCTCAAAAAACAGGTTCACGACGGTTTTACCGTGCAGCGTCGGCAGTTTTTTGACCCGCCGTTCGGCCACCCCACGCAATGATTCAGCGGTATCGAGAATCTCGATCAGGTGATGGCGGCTCAAGCCTTCGATGGTGAGAAAATGCAGCAAGCGACCTTGACGGTCTAATTGAAAGTGGGTGTTGCTCATGCGGTTGCAGTAGTTTGAATCAGCAATTGCAAGGGGTCTGGACCGGCCAACTGGATGTGGCTACCAGCGGGCAATTCCAGCCGCGAACCGGCCACATGGGCTTCGATGGGTAACTCACGGCCGCCGCGATCCACCAGCACCGCCAGCAGCACCGAGGCGGGCCGACCGTAATCGAATAGCTCATTCAGGGCGGCCCGAATGGTGCGGCCGGTATATAGCACATCATCGACCAGCACCAGGTGGCGGTTATCCACATCGAAAGGCAATTCGGAAGGCTGCACCTGGGGATTGACTCCGATCCGGCTAAAATCATCGCGATAAAATGAAATGTCCAGTTGGCCAAGCGGGGTCGCCAGATCAAGCCGCTGCCGGAGTCGCTCAGCGACCCAGACACCGCCGGTGTGGATGCCGACCAGCGCTGGCTCGGCGATGCCGCGCCGCGTCAGCAGCTCGCGTAATTGCACCGCCATCGCTTCGATCAGGAATTCGACATCGCGCATACGCCAGGACTCCGTTGGTCATTGAACCAGCTTTCAAGAATAAGGGCCGCCGCTGCCGCGTCCAGGCTGGCCCTGGTGCGCCGACGCCGGGTGGCGCTCGCTTGAAGCTGCTGGCCTGCCTCCCAGGAGGAGAGGCGTTCATCGATGGTAGCGACCGGCAGATGGAAACGCCCGTGCAATTGGCGGCTAAAGCGCAATGCAGCCTCGGTGATGGCATTGGCGCTGTCATCAGCATGGCGGGCTACGCCAACGACCAGAATTTCCGGGTGCCAGGCGGCCAGTAATTGACTGATGGCCTCCCAATCTGGACCGCCTGGCCGATTGGGCAGGGCGCATAGCGGACGCGCCGAGCCGGTCACGCCTTCGCCGATGGCGACGCCGATTCGGACTCGGCCAAAGTCAAAACCTAATGCGACGCCATAGGGGCGGCACTCAGCGCTGGGCATCAACTCCTGCTCAGGCGTGACCGACATGAGTAGAGATCAGGTTCAGGTCGATCCCCAACAGGGCGGCGGCGGCCGTCCAGCGTTGCTCACTGGGTAAGTCAAACAAAATGTGGAAGTCCGCAGGCGCGGATAGCCAGGCGTTTTCCGCCAATTCCTGCTCCAGTTGTCCCGGTCCCCAACCGGCATAACCCAGCGTGACCAGTAGACGGGCCGGACCTTCACCCTGCGCCAGCGCCTGCAGGATGTCGCGCGAGGTGGTGATGCCAATTTGATCGGTAATGCGCAAGGTAGCACCCCATTGACCCAGGGGATTGTGAATGACGAAACCTTGTTCAGGTTGCACCGGCCCGCCGTGATAGACCGGCAGATCAGCGCCTTTAACGTAGTCAGGAACAATATCCAGATGCGCCAGCAACTGACCCAGCGACAGTTGCAAGGGCCGGTTGATGACCAGACCCAGCGCGCCGTTGGCGTTGTGTTCGCTGATATAGGTCACCGTCTGAAAAAAGTTCGGATCAGCCAATGTCGGCATGGCGATCAGGAACTGGTTGGTCAGATAGCTGGTTTCACTCATGGCCATATAGTAACGGAATTGACCGGTCCCTTGACAAACCGTCAGGCAACCGGCCAGTAGCAGCCTGTCCGAGTCGCTGTGTCCTGGATTTCAAGCCTGCTCCTGCTGGTGCCAGGCATCCAAAGCGCGCAGAAATCGGGTATCAAGTTCGGCTTCCGCGTCAGCCGGTAAAGCGCCGATCAGGCACCATTCCTCCTGGAGCAAGCGCGGATCGTGCAAGTGATCGGCTTTCGAGGCACTGCCCGCTAGCGAGGCTGAGAGACGGGCAACCTGATATTCCATACGTTGCTGGGTGAATTCCGGCGGTGATTCGATACCTGCAACGATTTCCATCCGGATACAATCGATCTGTTTGCGCTCCAGGTTTTGCTCCAGCTGGGCGATCAATGCCGGGGCTTGCTCAGGCGCTTCCGTCAAAACGGCAAGCGCTGCGTCAAACCGTCGTTGAATAGCGGCGGATAAGGTATCTGGTAGCGGCGGTAGCGTTTCCCAGGTTTGCCGATCCTGCGCTAACAGACCGGTATCGACCGGGGCGAGGGCCAGCAGCCTTTCCAGTCGGGCGCAGAGCCGCGAACGGGCGTGCAACTGCTGGAAGATCTCGCGCTTACTGGCGCGTTTTAGGAAAAGCTCATGCTGGGCGAATTGCTCCAGGGCAGCCTCAAAGCGTTGCTCCAGCGAACGCTGATCGGCTTTGGGCGCAAGGCCCGTGCTGCGCCACACCTGTTGAATCGCCTCCAGGCGCGCGCGCGCTTCACCAAGCTGCGCCGCATCGACGCCGACCAGCGCTTCGACTTCTGCGCACAGTGCCAATCGGTTTGCCAGATTGGCCTGTCGCTCGGTGGCGGCAGCCTGCTGTTCGAGTTCGCGGCGCGCGAACACCGCATCACAAGCGGCGCGAAACTCCTTCCATAGCGCCTGCTCCTGACGGGGCGAGGCTTGCACCGTCGGATGCCATTCGGCCTGAGCGCGCTTGGCGGTGTCGATGGCGTGGCGCAGATCGGGGCTTTCGCTCAGGGCCTGGACTTGCTGAACCAGTTGTTGGCGGCGCTGGAACTCGCGGTCGCGCTCGACGCTTAGGTGTGCTTCCAGTTGTTGCAGGATCAGTTGAAAGCGCTGATCCAGCGCCCTGCGCTCTGAACGGTTGACTGGACCCAGTTTGTACCATTGCTCCCGACTGCGGCGGTGCAGGCGGTCCGCCTCGCGCCAATCAGGCTGCTCCCAGTTGGTCGCTGCAACGAATTCTTCCAGTTGCGCGCAGAGCGCCTGTTTCTTCTCGAAATTTTGCAAGCGCTCACGGCTTTGCGCTTCAAAATAAGCCTGGCAAGGCGCATAGGCGCGCTCGCAGGCTTCGTTGAAGCGTTTCCATAACGCTTTGGGGGCCGCGCCTTCGTGATGATCCAGATCCTTCCAGGCTTCGCGCACTTTCTGGATGCGTTTGGCCAGATCGGGGGGATCGATTTCCAGGCCGATCAAACTTTCCGTGGTGACGCAAAGCTGTTCACGCGCCTGGTGAGCGCCCCAACGACGCCAGCCGCGCAGTTCCCCGATGCGACTGGCGCAGTGTTGCAGGCGCTCTTCGATAGCGGTCAATTGCGCGCGCGTCAGGCCGATATTGCGCTTGATCTGTTCGCGGGCCTGATCATTTAATTCGGTGGCCTGCTGGAGTTCGCCCTCTTCAAGCGCGGCTTCCAGAGCCTGCACGCTGTCCTGGAGCGCTTGCCATTCCTGATCGCGTTGCTGGATTTGGCGTTGCAAGCGCGCCCGTAGTTTATCGAGCAAGCCATCGAACCGGCTCTGTAACTCGCTGGCTAGTGGGCGGGATTCGGGCCGCTCCAGGGCCTCCCAGCGCTGGCGTAGCTGTTTGAGATCGATGTCGCGCACTTCGCTGGGCTGTTCCAGTAATGCCTCTGCCTCGCGCAGCGCTGCCTGTAAACGGTCAGCGCGGCTCTGATCACGTTGCAGTGTGCGCTCTCGTTCGCCAATCTCATGGCCCAGTTGCTGGAACCGCGCATCCAGACGCCGACTCTCGGCATCTTGTGCCGGGCCAAGTCGGCTCCAGGCGAGCGGGGTATCCTGAGCCGCTTGCTGAAGCGCAGCGGTCAGTTCTTCGTTGGGCTGGGATTCTTGCTGTAATCGTTCCAGCAGCCTTTCCAGTGAGGCAATCAGTTCCAGGCGCTGCACCCGCCGGTTGGCGCTGGCTTGTCGCTCTGCCAGAAAGCGCGCGCGGGCCTGGGCGTAGCGTTCGCGTAATTCAGGTTGCGCCGCTGCTTCCCGCTCGCGCCATTCGTGTTCCAGTTTGGGGAAGCGACCGGCGTGAGGGCCACTTTCACCATCCCAGGGCAGTTGTTCCATCTCAGCGCATAACCGCTCCAGTTGCGCCGTGCTTTCCTGGGTGATGGCCAAAGCGTCCAGGCGCTCTCGCGTCCGGCGATAGAGCCGTTTATCACGATTGCGGGCCTGGCGGGCGATCTGCTCCAGCAAGGTGGGGTCGTTAACCCGCTCGGATGCGGCCAGACGCACATCCTGATGCAGATTGTGCGCAGCGATTTCAGCCAGCGTGGTTTCCGAGTCGATTCGCGCCAGCGCGGCCAACCGCAGTTCGGGTTCGACGGCTTGTTGCAGCAGATAATCGCCCAGCTCATGCTCAAGACCGGCGCGCAACAGGGCGAGCCGATCAGCCAGTGGCGGGCTGTCAGCCGTTTTACCGGCTAATAGGGATCGGTAACGCTGCTGGGCAGCCGTTCGGACGCCGGCATCGGCATCGGAGTCGGCGATGCTTTGCAGCGCACTGAGATCCGTGAGCCGCTCCAGTGCCGCCTGACGAACGCCTGCGTCAGGATCTTGCCGGGCCATCTCCAGAAGCGTTGGCGCGGCGCTATCCAAGGTTTGCAGCGCATTGATGCGGGTGGCGGGGTCGTTACGCTGCCACCTGGGCTTGAGAAAGCGGCTTAGGATCATGGGGCAACCGGTCAGGGTCTGTAAGGAGTGATGGGCTGGACGGCGAGATTTGGCCGAACTCAAGAGAATTACAAGTTACTTTATCATAACCCTCTAATCCTGGTGGGACACATCCAGCTTCCTTGCCAGAGCGCAAGGCGGGAAAGCGAGACAAAAAAAGTTCTGCTGAAGCGGCTGGCCAGCCTGGAGAGGCGGTCGCTGGCTACTTTCAGGTAGAATCGGCGCGCTTTCTACTTCGTTTCCAACTTTAGCGACCCTGTTTGACTGACTGATGAGCAACTTTCTCGACGAACTCAACCGCCGCCGCACCTTCGCCATCATCTCCCATCCCGACGCGGGCAAGACCACCCTGACCGAAAAGCTGTTGCTATTCGGCGGCGCGATCCAGCTAGCCGGGACGGTCAAGGGCCGCAAAGCCACTCGGCATGCCACCAGCGATTGGATGGAACTGGAGCAGCAGCGGGGGATTTCAGTCACCTCCTCGGTGATGCAGTTTCCCTATCGGGATCGGATCATCAACCTGCTGGATACCCCCGGCCATGAAGACTTCTCCGAGGACACCTACCGGACGCTGACTGCGGTCGATTCGGCGCTGATGGTGATTGACTGCGCGCGGGGTGTTGAGGAACGCACCATCAAACTGATGGAAGTCTGCCGCTTGCGCGATACCCCGATCTTCACCTTCATCAACAAACTGGATCGGGACGGTCGGGAACCGATTGAACTGCTCGATGAAGTTGAAGAGATTTTAAAAATCCGCTGCGCGCCGATCACCTGGCCTATTGGTATGGGTCGGGAATTAAAAGGTGTCTATCACCTTGAGCAGGATTTTATCCATCTCTACGACCCCTCCCGCGATGGCCGCATCAACACCGGTCGCACCATCCAGGGTCTTAATAGTCCTGAAGCCGAAAAGGCGCTGGGTGTCGAGCGGTTGGCGGCGCTGCGTGAAGAAATCGAGCTGGTGCGCGGTGCCAGCCACGCCTTTGAACTGGATGACTATCTGGCTGGACGTTTAACGCCGGTCTATTTCGGTTCGGCACTGACCAATTTCGGCGTCCAGGAAATGCTCGATGGTTTTATCGAAAATGCGCCGCCACCGCGATCCTGCGCCGCTGCCAGCCGCGAGGTTGCGCCGGACGAGGAAAATTTCAGCGGCTTTGTCTTCAAGATTCAGGCGAATATGGACCCCCAGCACCGTGACCGCATCGCCTTTTTGCGGATTTGCTCTGGCAGCTATCAGCCCGGCATGAAAGCGCGTCATGTCCGGTTGGGCCGCGATGTCAAAATTCCCGATGCGCTGACGTTTATGGCGGCGGAACGGGAACATGCCGAAGCCGCCTATCCGGGCGACATTATTGGCCTGCACAATCATGGCACCATCCGCATCGGCGATACCTTCACCCAGGGCGAGGAGTTGCGCTTTACCGGTGTGCCGGATTTCGCCCCGGAACTGTTTCGGCGCGCCCGGCTGCGCGATCCGTTAAAAATGAAGGCCCTGCAAAAGGGGTTGGATCAGTTGTGCGAGGAGGGCGCGACCCAGTTATTCCGACCGCTCAACAGCAATGATTTGATTCTGGGCGCAGTCGGCATTTTGCAATTCGATGTCGCCAGCTTTCGGCTGCGCAGTGAATATAGCGTCGAGTGCGGTTTCGAGAACGTAAACGTCACCACCGCCCGCTGGGTGAGCTGTCCTGATGCCAAGCGGTTTGAGGAGTTCAAGAACAAGCTGCGTGACAATCTGGCGCTCGATCATCATGGCGAATTGGTCTACATCGCCTCTAGCCGGGTTAACCTGCAACTGACCCAGGAACGCTGGCCGGAGGTGCGCTTTGCCGCCACTCGTGAGCATGGGTTGCGTTAACCCATGCAGCACCGTTGGCTGCAACAAGGGGCACGCTGGCTGTTTCGGGGGTTGTTTCGAGGGTTGTTTAGGGTCGAATTGCGCGGCTGGGAGCATTACCCACGCGATGAACCGCGTCTTTTGATCGTTGCTAATCATGTCTCCTACCTGGATGGCGCGCTGCTCGCCGCGTTCTTGCCCGAAATGCCGATTTTCGTGGTCAACACCCACATGGCTCGGCATTGGTGGGTGAAGCCGTTCATTGCTATTACCCGCCATATCAGCATCGACCCGACAAACTCCCACTACCTGAAGACCTTGATTCAGCATATCAAATCCGGTGAGCGGGTCGCGGTGTTCCCGGAGGGTCGAATCAGTGTGACCGGCGCGCTGATGAAGGTTTACGAAGGCCCTGCGCTGGCCGCCGATAAGGCCGATGCGGCGTTGCTGCCAGTGCATATTGAAGGCGCGCAATACAGCTTGCTGTCCCGACTGCGTGGCGTCGCGCGGCAGCGAAAGTGGTTTCCACGGATCCGTCTAACCATGCTGCCCCCGCGTCGCTTAAGTGCCGCCGCTGAGCACAGTCGCGCTCGCCGCCAGCAACTTGCGCGACAGTTGGATGAACAGATGATTGAGTTGATCTATGCCGGGGTCCACATTGATCAGCCGCTGGCGCTCGCTATGCTGGAAGCGCAGGAGCGCTACGGCAACAAAAGTACGATTCTGGAAGATGCCCAACAGCAGCGACTCAACTGGCGAACCCTGTTCATTCGCGCCTTTGTGCTGGCTGAGCTGTTAGAGGGTGCCTCGCTCGCTCTGGGGCCGCCTCTCGGTGCCAGGGTTGGCTTATTACTGCCCAATAGTACCGCCACCATCATCGCTTTTCTGGCTTTGCATCTACGGGGTAGAACGCCCGTGATGCTTAACTTCAGCGGCGGCAGCCAGGACCTAATCAGCGCCTGCGATACTGCACACGTCCAGACTGTTTGCACGTCGCGCGCTTTTATCACCCTGGCCAATCTAGGCGCTCAAGTCGCTGAGCTGAGCCAACGGGTCAACATCCTCTTTCTAGAAGACTTGCAGCTAAAAACGACTCTGCCGATGCGGTTACGCGGGTTGGCGCGGGGGCTGCTGCCAGCGAGGAGTTTCCGAAACCTGGCCGGTCCAGTGCGCGCCGACGATCCGGCGGTGATTCTGTTTACATCAGGTTCTGAACGCCAGCCGAAAGGCGTGGTGCTGACCCATCGCAATCTATTGGCCAACATTGCCCAGGCGCGCGCTGTGTTCGACCTTAGCCCTCGCGATATTGCCCTAAACGCGCTACCGCTGTTTCACGCGTTCGGCCTGACGACCGGCACGCTGACGCCGCTGTTATTGGGCGCGCGGGTGGTGCTTTATCCCTCGCCGCTACACTATAGCGTCATCCCGGAATTGGCTTACGAGTGCGGCGCTACCGTGCTCTTTGGTGCCAATACGTTTTTGCTGGGCTATGGACGTAACGCCAATCCTTATGATTTCTTTATGATGAAGGCGGTTATCGCTGGCGCTGAAGCATTGCGTGAGGAAACCAGGCGATTGTGGATGGAGAAATTCGGTCTTCGTATCCACGAAGGCTATGGCCTGACTGAAGCCAGCCCGGTGCTTGCTGCCAACAGTAATCGCCATCATCGCGGCGGTACCGTCGGCAAGCTGTTTCCAGGCATCGACTATGCCCTGGAGCCGGTGGAAGGAATCACCGATGGCGGGCTGTTGCAGGTGCGTGGTTCCAACATCATGGCGGGTTATCTACTGCCCGAATGCCCGGAACGTTTAACGCCGCCACAGACCGAGCGTGGCCTGGGCTGGCATGACACCGGTGACATCGTTCGTTTCGATCAGGATGGATTTATCACCATTCTGGGCCGGGCCAAACGCTTTGCCAAGCTCGGCGGGGAAATGATTTCGCTGGCAGGAATCGAGAAGCTGGCCGCCGCCTGCTGGCCGGAAGATCACCATGCCGCCATCAGTTTGCCGGATGCGCTCAAGGGGGAGAGCATTGTTTTGATAACGACTCGCGCCAATGCTGACCGCAGCGAGCTGATCACGGCCGCGCAACAGCAAGGGTTGAGTCCTTTTCACATCCCCCGGCAGGTCTTGGTGATTGATGAAATTCCGCGGCTGGGTTCCGGTAAACCGAATTATCCGGCGATTCGGCAGTTGGCAGAGCAAAGAATGTCGACGGTAGCGACCATGCCGGTCACATAGTTTGTGATGCCGTCGGCAGGAAAAATTGACGGGTATGGAATATCGTTTCCGGAAAACGATGACCTTGCCAGCAGAGCAGACGTTTTAAGGTGAAATCGAAAAGTAACGGGTTCTGTTCGCGCAGGGCGCGCAGGTCCGGCACAGCAGCAGCAGGTAATAAACCGTTTCGCGCCAGTGCCGCAGGCCATATGAGCGGCAAGATACCGGGTAAGGGGTAATCCGAACCTTGTAACAGGCGCTCGTGCAGGTCAGTGCGCTCCAGCAGCGTGCGAATGATGGTCAGCTTACGGTTACATTGGGTGATAGCGGAGATGTCGCCATAAAGTAAACCATCAGCCCGTGACTCCTCAAAAATCCGCAAGAACAGCTCAAAACTCGCCCGATGTGGGCCATTTTCGCCTTGATCCAGATCAATATCCTGACCCAGTGAGGCGCAATGGGCGACGATGACGCGCACTCCGGCATCCAGGGCGCGCCGCAACCGTAGAGGATTTCCCAAATGCTCCGTACCGCTTCCCTGCACGGCCTTTTCCTCGCCGCAATGGACGATCAAGGGAAGTTTCGCGGTCGCCAGCGCTCGGTAGAAAGCATCACAGCGTTTTTCAGCAGGATCCATGCCCATCGCTGCCGGTAACCATTTGATAGCACGCACATTCTGAGCGATGACACGCTGTAGCACATCGATGGCGTCCGCCCGATAAGGATGGATAGAAGCCGCCCATTCAAAATGGGCTGGAAATTCCGCTGCTAGCTGTGCTGCCCATTCGTTAGGGATGTAGAACGCTGTCTGGGCGCTGTCCGGCCGACCCGTCTGGTCATGGAACCGTTCGAACGCGAATAACAGAACCTTGAATCCGGTTGGCATCGCCGCGCACAAATTCAATAAACGGGCGACATAAGCCTTATCGACGTGCCCTGGGGCGCGGTGCGCGCAACCGGCATTCAGGTAGAAAAGCCGCTGGATGTAGTGCAGCGGATGCCATAGCGAAGACAGCTGCGGCCCGACCTCAATTCCGCTGGCGCTATCACCGAGTCCTGCCAAATGGACATGCGTGTCCCAAACCTGCTCTGGATCAATGCCATCCCAGGCTTGTTGCACCCAAGGACTATGAAGCAGAGCCACAGGGATGGCTACCCGACAGGGATTAAATAAATATGAGTTCATTATTAGATGGCAGTCACGGGCTATTTGACCGCTCAGCCAACATCGACCGTGCGGCGCTCTGTATGGCTTTGTCTGGCCAATTCGATCAGGCGAATCGTGTTTTTAGCCTGTTCAGGCGTCACCAGTAACTCGGCCTGGCCGAGGATAGCCTGGTAAATATTTTCGTAATACCGTCGATAGTCGCCGTTGAGGGTTTCGATCTTACCCCGAAAATGCAAGCTGCCGATTTGGGTATTCAGAATTCCCCACTGCGTTTCCGGTTCCGCCCCCCAGTCCGCACCTTCAGGGGCCAGTCCACGCTTTAGGGCATCTTCCTGGGGATCGACTCCATACTTCACAAACGAGCCTTCAGTGCCGTGCAAGGCAAAGCGAGGCCCTGGTTCGCGCAGCAGCAAACCGGCCCGCAAGGTGACCTTGAGCGAGTCGTAATGCAAAATCAGTTCAAACTGATCATCGGCCTGATCCGCCGCGCGCTGGCTACGGATATCCGCCGTTACCCGCTGTGGCAAACCGAACAACACCAGTGCCTGGTCGATTAAATGCGTACCCAGATCCAATAAGATGCCGCTCCCCGGTCCAGCGTGCTCCCGCCAGGCACGCTCAGGACTGAAATAATTCCGGAAGCGGTCGAAGTGGCTTTCGTATTCGACCAGGCGGCCCAGATAACCTTGGCGGACAATTTCACGCACGGTTTGAAAATCACCGTCCCAGCGACGATTTTGAAAGGCGCTAATCAGTCGATGTTGCCGATAGCCCAAATCAATCAGACGCTGGGCTTCGTCCGCCGTAAGCGTGAAAGGTTTATCCACGACAACGTGTTTGCCCGCCAGTAAGGCGCGCTGAGCCAGATCGAAATGCGATGCGCTCGGCGTGGCGATAACCACCAGGTCGATGGCTGCGTCCGCTAACAGAGCATCAATGTCTCTGACGATTTCAACCCATGGATAACGCGTGCGGGCGGTTTCGCTGCGGCGCTCAACGACTTTGGTCAGGCGTAAACCGGCAACAGCCGCGATCACCGGAGCATGAAATACCCGCCCCGCCATGCCATAACCGATCAAACCAACCTGAATTTCTTGCATGATTCATGCGTCCTTGGAAAGCAGTGACATTCTAAGCCTCAACCCAGCTTTCGACCGACGCTCACTAAAAAGTCACAACTGACCGCTGCTCTCTCATGTGGCTCAGCGAAACGCTAGCGAGACGACTTTTGCTAAAACGGTATGATAAATTACGCACCATTTACAGGCAGTGATTGGGCTAAATTGCCGCTCATTTTGTTCTATTCGCGTCCAACTTCTCAAATTCCTAACCTAGGTTTAGTAAGAACATGAAAATCACAATCTTTGGCTCCGGCTACGTCGGGCTAGTTACCGGCGCTTGCTTCGCCGATGTTGGTAATAATGTCTTATGCGTGGACGTGGACCCACAAAAAGTCGAAAAACTTCAGCGCGGCGAGATTCCGATTCATGAACCTGGCTTGGACGACTTGGTTCAGCGTAATGCGGCCAGCGGCCGCTTGCGGTTTACGACCGATATCGCCGATGGTGTGCGCCATGGCCTGTTCCAGTTCATTGCCGTCGGCACGCCGCCCGACGAGGACGGCTCCGCCGATTTGCAGCATGTCCGCGCGGTTGCTCGCTCCATCGGTCAACACCTGGAAAGCTATCGGGTCATCATCAACAAATCCACAGTGCCGGTGGGAACCGCCGATGTGGTGCGCGATACCGTCGCTGCCGCCTTGGCAGAGCGTGGCTGCGAGGTTGCTTTCTCAGTGGTTTCCAATCCTGAATTTCTCAAGGAAGGCGCAGCGATTCAGGACTTCATGCGCCCAGACCGTATTATCGTCGGCAGTGACGATCATCGCGCCACTGTGCAGTTGCGCACGCTGTATGCGCCGTTCAATCGCAACCGTGATCGGCTAATCGAGATGGATGTTCGCTCAGCGGAACTGACCAAATACGCGGCCAACGCCATGCTGGCCACCAAGATCAGTTTCATGAACGAGATTGCTAATCTTGCCGAACGGCTGGGTGCTGATGTTGAGAAAGTCCGTGTTGGGATTGGTGCCGATCCACGGATCGGTTATCACTTCATCTATCCCGGTTGCGGCTATGGCGGGTCGTGTTTTCCTAAAGATGTTAAAGCGTTGGAGTACACCGCTCGCTCTATCGATTACCAGGCTGATTTATTACAAGCGGTCGAAACCGTTAACGAACGCCAGAAGAATGTTCTTTTTGAGAAAATCAACCGTCATTTTGAGGGTAAGCTGACCGGGTTGACGTTTGCGCTGTGGGGCTTGGCTTTTAAGCCAGGCACTGATGATATGCGTGAAGCCCCCAGTCGTAATCTACTGGAAGCCTTATGGGGCGCGGGTTGCACAGTCCAGGCTTACGATCCGGCCGCTATGGACGAAACCCGCCGCCTGTATGGCGAGCGCGCCGACTTACGCTTGTGCCCCGATCCACTGACGGCGCTTACCGGGGCCGATGCTTTAGTCATTGTCACTGAATGGAGTCTGTTCCGCAGCCCTGATTTCGATGCCGTCCGCGAGCGACTCAAGCAACCCCTGATCTTCGATGGTCGTAATCTCTACGAGCCTGATGATCTGCGCGAGGTAGGGTTTATTTACTACGCTATTGGCCGAGGCCACCATCCATGATCATCCCTGTTATCTTGTCTGGCGGTAGCGGCTCACGCCTATGGCCGCTGTCGCGCGAGGTCTATCCGAAGCAATTTCTGCCGCTGGTCGATGAGCGCACCATGTTGCAAAACACCGCGCTGCGGGTTGCGGGCCTTGCGGACACCTCCGCGCCGATTGTGGTGTGTAATCAAGAGCATCGGTTCATGGTGGCGGAGCAATTACGCGCATCCGGCATTCACCCGCCGATGGTGATTTTAGAACCCATCGGCCGCAATACAGCACCAGCGGTAGCCGCCGCCGCGCTATACGCCCGCCAGCAAGACCAAGATCCTATCTTGCTGATTCTGCCCGCCGATCATGTGATCGCGGACCCGGAAGGTTTTCGCGCCGCTGTCCGGCAAATGGCGGCTCATGCCCAAGAAGGGCGCTTGATTACTTTTGGGATTGTGCCAACCGCTCCGGAAACCGGCTATGGGTATATCAAAGCTGGCCCGGCGCTAGATGATTCCGGCGTCTGCACCGTTGAGCGTTTCGTTGAAAAGCCCGACGCAGCCACCGCAAGAGAGTACCTGCAATCAGGGGCCTACTCGTGGAACAGCGGCATGTTCATGTTTCGGGCGTCGGTACTTTTAACCGAGATGGAGCATTTCGCTCCGACGATGCTGGCTGCTTGCCGACAGGCCGTGACCGCTGGGCGGACTGAGCGCGATTTTCTCTGGCTAGACGAGGCGTCGTTCGCCGCCTGCCCGAAGGATTCGATTGACTATGCAGTCATGGAAAAAACCGATCACGCGGTCGTGTTGCCGCTGGATGTAGGCTGGAACGATGTCGGCTCCTGGTCGGCGCTGTGGGAAGTCAGCGCCCGCGACCCGGAGGGTAATATTATGCGTGGCGATGTCATCGCCGTTGATACCCACGGTACTTACGTAGACGCCGCGACCCGGCTGGTCGCCACTGTGGGCGTCGATAACCTGGTGGTGGTGGAAACCGCCGATGCCGTGTTGGTGGCGAGCAAAGACCGGGTGCAGGATGTAAAAGCTGTAGTGGATCGACTCAAAACCAGCCAACGCCCGGAAGGTTGTAGCCATCGGAAGGTGTATCGGCCCTGGGGGTTTTATGATTCCATTGATTTAGAGAGCCGATTTCAAGTCAAGCGGATCATGGTTAAGCCCGGCGCTTCCATCTCCTCGCAAATGCACCACCATCGCGCCGAACACTGGGTGGTGGTTAGCGGTACGGCTCAGGTTAACCGTGGCGATGACTCCTTCCTGCTAACGGAGAATCAATCGACCTATATTCCGGTCGGAATACCACACCGATTGACCAATCCTGGCAAGATTCCCTTAGAGATCATTGAAGTGCAATCAGGGAGCTATCTGGGTGAGGACGATATCGTTCGTTTTGAAGACATCTACGGTCGCGGCTAGGCGAGGCGGATGCCATGAGTTCGCAACTGACGTGTTTCAAGGCTTATGACATTCGCGGGCGGGTACCCGACGAACTCAACGAGGACATCGCTTATCGAATTGGACGGGCATTCGCCATGCTTTTCCAGCCGCGTCGCGTGGCGGTTGGCCATGATGTGCGTCTGACCAGTCCGGCGCTAAGCGCAGCCGTGGCCAGAGGGCTGATGGATCGGGGCGTGATGGTGCTGGATATTGGCCTATGCGGTACCGAGGAAATCTATTTTACCAGTTTCCATCACCAACTCGACGGCGGGATCATGGTGACTGCCAGTCATAATCCGATGGATTACAATGGCATGAAGTTGGTATGCGAACAAGCCAGGCCCATTAGCGGAGACAGTGGCCTGTTCACCCTTCGGGACATCGCAGCGCGGGCTGATGTTATTGAATCCAAGCGGCGTGGTGTTTTGACCGAACGACCGGATAAAACTGATTACATTCGCCATTTGCTGGGTTATATCGACCGGGATCAGCTAAAGCCGCTAAAGATCGTGGTTAATGCCGGTAACGGCGGTGCCGGATTGATTATCGACGCGCTGGAGCCGCAGTTACCGTTTCAATTCATTAAAATCCACCATGAACCGGATGGTACCTTCCCGCATGGCATTCCCAACCCCTTGTTACCGGAATGCCGCGAGGCCACCGCGCACGCGGTGCGGGAGCATGGAGCGGATTTGGGCTTAGCTTGGGATGGGGATTTCGACCGCTGTTTTTTCTTCGACGCTGGTGGCCGTTTCATCGAAGGCTATTATTTGGTGGGTCTGCTGGCGGAAACGCTGCTGGCGCGCCAGCCGGGTGCGAAGATCATCCATGATCCACGCTTGACCTGGAACACGGTGGAGCAAGTGCAGGCAGCAGGCGGCGTAGCGGTGCTGAGCAAAACCGGCCACGCTTTCATTAAGGAGCGAATGCGGCTGGAGGATGCGTTGTACGGTGGGGAGATGAGCGCCCATCACTACTTCCGCGAATTCGCCTATTGCGACAGCGGCATGATTCCCTGGTTGCTGTTGACCGAACACCTTTGCCGTACAGGTCAGCCGCTAGCCGCGCTGGTTGATTCCCGAATGCAGGCATTTCCCTGTAGTGGGGAGATCAATTTCCGGGTGGCCGATGCGCCGAGCAAAATTCAGGAAATCCTCAATACCTATCGCGCGCAACATCCGATTCTGGATGAAACCGACGGAGTAAGCCTGGAATTTGCTGACTGGCGGTTCAACTTGCGCTGCTCCAACACTGAGCCATTGCTTCGACTCAATGTGGAAACGCGCGGCGATGCGAGATTGCTGGAACAGCGTACCAAGGAATTGCAAACCTTGATCGAAGCCTAATGATCAGCCGGGGCGGTGCCAGGGGTGAATTTGGGCTCGGTCTCGGCGCAAGCGCGAAACGGCTAATGCGGCCATGTCGTAACTTGCTAGAAGTTGGTCGGGGCGAGAGGATTTGAACCTCCGACCACCTGCACCCCATGCAGGTGCGCTACCAGGCTGCGCTACGCCCCGAATTGCGGCGGGCCAGCCGCCGCGAAGGTGGGTAATGCTAATTTAATCGTTGGCTTTTGCCAAGCGTTTCGCGTTGGGTCCGCCTATTGAGCCTCACCCTTAAACGCATCGACTCGCGCCTTGAGCTTTTGGCCCGGTCGAAACGTGACGACCCGTCGCGCGGTGATAGGGATTTCTTGACCCGTTTTCGGGTTGCGGCCGGGCCGCTGGTTTTTGTCTCGAAGATCAAAATTACCGAAACCGGACAGCTTGACTTGCTGACCGCCTTCCAGTGCGCCGCGAATTTCCTCAAAGAAAATCTCGACCAATTCCTTGGCTTCGCGTTTATTGATCCCCAGTTCTTCGAATAACCTTTCCGCCATGTCGGCTTTTGTAAGTGCCATGCTCCTAAACCCTAAGCGTTGCGCCAAACTGTTCCGTTAGTCCCGCGATGATGCCGGATACGGTCTCTTCGACTACCTGATCTGTAAGATTGCGCGAGAAATCCTGTAGAATCAATCCCAAAGCTAAACTTTTCCGCCCCTCCGCCACGCCTTTTCCCCGATAAACATCAAAAACCCGTACATGACGCAGTAATTCGCCGCCTCGGTGGCGAATACAATCACCAATAGCCTGCGCGCTGATGGCCTCATCAACCGTAATAGCAATATCGCGGCGGCTGGACGGAAACCGAGAGAGATCGCGAAATGACGGTAGGCGCGCTGGCTGTAAATCAGCGAGGCGTAACTCGAATACGAAGATGTCTCCCTCCACGTCCAGCGCTTGCGCGACGCGTGGATGAAGCGCTCCCAGCCAACCGATGGCTTGCCCATTGCGCTTAATGCAAGCGCTCTGCCCCGGATGTAAGGCCGGATGTGAAGCGGCGATAAACGCGAAAGCTTCCGGTTCGGCGGTCAAGGCCAATAAGGCTTCAACGTCTGCCTTGATGTCGAAGAAATCCATTGGCCTTTTCGCCAGGCTCCATTGTTCCGGCAAGGCAAAACCGCTGGCCACGCCACCCAGATAGGATTCCTGGCACAATCCATTTTCTGCCGGAATAAAATTCAAACCATGCTCGAACAGCCGCACGCGAGTTTGTTGACGTTTCTGGTTGTAGATTAATGCCTTGACTAACCCCGGCCATAGACTGGTTCGCATCAACGCCAGATCAGCAGAAATGGGGTTGGCTAAGCCCAGTGGCTCGCGCTTTGGGTCGAGCGCTTTCTGAAAAAGGGGATCGACAAAGCTGTAGGTAATGGCTTCCTGAAAACCGCGCTGTACCAAAGCCGCAGTGAAGCGCTCCAAGGAGACGCGACCTTCCGGCTGCGAGGCCATGGCCAGCCGGGTCAGCGGTCGGTTGCTCGGCACCTGGTGATAGCCATGAATCCGGGCAATCTCTTCGATCAGATCCGCTTCCAGCGTGATGTCGAACCGACTGCTCGGCGGTGTCACACGCCAGCCGTTGGTATCCGCTGTCACGATCATCCCCAGACGACCCAGGATGCTTTCAACATCCTGACCAGAAATATCCATTCCCAACAGTTGACCAATGCGCTCTGGCCGTAAACCGATGGTTGGCTGTACCGGTAAATGTTCAGGCGAAACGGCCTCGATGAGGGGTCCTGGCTGACCACCAGCCATATCGATTAATAACCGGGTCGCCCGTTCGGTAGCACGGCGTTGCAATTGCCAATCGACGCCGCGCTCGAAGCGATAAGACGAATCAGTCTGTAAACTGTAGCGCCGAGCGCGTCCGGCAATACTGGCCGGGGTGAAGAAAGCGCTTTCCAGAAATACATCGCGGGTAGAGTCGGTACAAGAGCTGATTTCGCCACCCATGATCCCCGCCAATGCCAATGGCCCAGCTTGATCGGTGATCAGCAGCGTTTCTGCGTCCGGCTCCACCACGACGCCATTGAGCAATTCCAGGCGGTCGCCGGGCCGGGCGCGGCGGACTTCAATGCCGCCGGTCAATCGCCCTAGATCGAAAGCGTGCATTGGCTGGCCAAGTTCCAGCATCACGTAATTAGTCACATCCACAAGCGGTCCCAAACTGCGCACCCCGGCGCGCCGCAGCCGCTCCTGTATCCACAAGGGCGTCTCAGCAGCGGCATTGACGCCTTGAATCACGCGTCCGATATAACGCGGGCAGTCGGCAGGGTCACGCAATACCACCGGGAAAACAGTATCTACGGTGGGTGCGACGGGTTCTATCGACAAGGGGTGAAACTGATGTCCGCTGATTGTCGCCACTTCGCGGGCAATCCCTTCCATACCCAGACAGTCGCCGCGATTCGGCGTTAATTCAATTTCGATCAACGCATCATCCAGCGCCAGAAGTTCGCGGACGTTCTGCCCTGGCCGACTCTCGGCAGGCAAGGGCATTAACCCCTCCGAGCTTTCCGCCAGACCCAATTCTTTGGCCGAGCACAACATGCCCTGGGATTGGACGCCACGCAATTTAGACGGCTTGATCTTAAAACCGCCCGGCAATACAGCGCCGATCAAAGCGGTTGGCGCACACATCCCTAGGGCGACATTCGGTGCACCGCAGACGATTTGTAACGGTTCAGCCTCACCGACATCAACCGTTGCTACACGCAGCCGGTCGGCATCAGGATGTGGCATCAAGCCCACAACTCGTCCAACCACAACTTGAGTGAAAGGCGGTGCAGTGGCCTCGATGCGATCGACTTCCAAACCGGCCATCGTCAAGCGCGCCGCCAGATCGGCGGTGGACAGCCCAGGATCAACCCAATCTCGCAACCAATGTTCGCTGACTTTCATACCTGTGGTCTCACCGAAACTGTGCCAGAAAGCGCAGATCGTTCTCGAAGAACAGCCGCAAATCGTTTACCCCATAGCGCAGCATCGTCAAGCGCTCGACGCCCATGCCGAAGGCGTAACCGGTATAGCGCTCGCTGTCGATCCCGACTTTCTCAAAGACGGCCGGATGCACCATGCCACAGCCCAGCACTTCCAGCCAACCACTCTGCTTACAGACCCGGCAGCCGCTGCCGCCGCAGATGACGCACTGGATATCGACCTCAGCAGAGGGTTCAGTGAACGGGAAATAAGACGGTCGGAAACGCACCGCCAGATCGCGCTCGAAGAAATTGCGCAGGAAATCATCCAGTACGCCCTTCAGATCGGCGAAACTGACGCCTTCATCCACGAGCAAGCCTTCCACCTGATGGAACATGGGGGAATGGGTTAGGTCTGAATCGCAGCGGTATACCCGACCCGGCGCGATGATGCGTATCGGCGGCGCTTGCTGCTCCATCACCCGGATTTGCACCGGCGAGGTGTGGGTACGCAGCAGGGTGTGGGCATCGAAATAAAAGGTATCGTGCATGGCCCGCGCGGGATGATGCGGCGGAATGTTAAGCGCTTCAAAATTGCGGAAATCGTCCTCGACTTCCGGGCCTTCCGCCACGGCAAAGCCGATGCCAGCGAACAGTGCTGCAATGCGCGCTAAAGTGCGGCTGAGCGGATGATAACCGCCCGGCTGCTGGCCGCGTCCTGGCAGCGTCACATCAATCGTTTCAGTGGCCAGCCGAGCGTCCAGCATGACGGCTTCCAGCACCGTTTTTCGGGCAGCAATCGCGGTTTCTAGCGTTTGCTTGGCCTCGTTGATGGCTTGGCCCGCGTCGCGGCGTTGCTCCGGCGGTAAGCGTCCCAGCTCCTTCAATCGCTCAGTCAGGGCACCTTTCTTGCCCAGATACAAGACGCGCGCCTGATCCAGCACCACCAAATCAGCAGCGTTGGCAATGGCGGTTTGAGCAGATCGGATGAGGTCGGACAATGCATCCACGCGGATCAATCTCTTGAGATAACTAATGAAAAAGGGAAAGACCGCAGCCTTTCCCTCGTTCGGAATTCTGCCTGAGGATCGCCGGATCAGAATCGATCCGGCCAACGGTCAGGCGATACCGAGCGCGGTCTTGGCGCGGTTGGTTAGTTCTGTAAAAGCGGGCTTATCAAATACCGCCAGATCGGCTAGCACTTTACGATCCATTTCAATGGCCGCTTTCTTCAAGCCATTGATAAAGCGGCTATAGGACAGTCCATTCTCATGAGCGCCCGCATTGATGCGGACGATCCAAAGGGCGCGAAATTCGCGTTTTTTCTGGCGACGGTCACGATAAGCGTACTGGCCAGCCTTGATGACGGCTTGCTTGGCGACCCGAAAGACTTTGCTTCGGGCACCATAGTAACCCTTGGCTTGGTCTAAAACTTTTTTGTGACGGGCATGGGCGGTAACGCCACGTTTAACTCGAGGCATGGTTCAATTCTCCGGCAACATCAACTGTAAGGCAGCATCTGACGAATGGCGGGCGTATCCACAGCCGCCACGATAGTGGTGCCGCGCAACTGCCGCTTCCGCTTGGTGGATTTCTTGGTCAGGATGTGCCGCACATGTGAGTGCGAGCGTTTGAACTTACCGGACCCGGTGGGCTTAAACCGCTTAGCCGCACCCCGGTTACTTTTCATCTTGGGCATTGCATAACTCCGCTATTTTAAGAAAATTCTGGGCTGGCCCCCGGCAATGCCGGTGGCAAAATGTTGATCGCAAAGGAGAATTACTTCTTCCTGGTGGGCGCGATCGTCATGACCATCTGCCGCCCTTCCAGTCTGGGCCGCTGTTCCACCGCGCCATACGCTGTGAGGTCTTCTTCAACGCGCTTAAGCAATTGCATGCCCAGATCTTGGTGCGCCATTTCGCGGCCCCGAAACCGCAGCGTCACCTTGGCTTTATCGCCATCACTGAGGAAACGGATCAGGTTGCGTAGTTTGACCTGATAATCTCCTTCGTCCGTTCCTGGACGAAATTTGATTTCCTTCACCTGGATCTGTTTTTGTTTTTTCCTGGCTTCGTTTTGCTTCTTAGCGACTTCAAACCGGTATTTGCCATAATCCATGATGCGGCAGACCGGTGGCTTGGCGTTCGGGGAGATTTCGACTAGATCCAGTTCAGCTTCCTCTGCCATCTTTTTAGCTTGCAGCAGAGAAACGATACCGGCTTGCTCGCCGTCCTGATCGATCAGGCGTACTTCGCGCCCAGTGATCTCGTCGTTGAGCCGGAGTTCATTATTTGCGGCGATGTTGGGGTCCTCCAGTGATTATTCGGGTCGTCCGCGCCGGGCGATATCAGCTTGCAGTAATTCGACGAAAGCCGACAAACTCATGATGCCGAGATCTTTACCGGTGCGGGTGCGCACAGCGACGGCTTCGGTTTCCATCTCCCGGTCGCCGACGACCAGCAGGTAGGGAATGCGTTGCAACGTGTGTTCGCGGATTTTAAAGCCGATTTTCTCGTTTCTCAAGTCAGACGCAACACGGAAACCTTGTTGCATAAGGGATTTTTCAACCTTGACAACGTATTCGGCTTGATGATCGGTAATATTCAGCACCACCGCCTGCACAGGTGCCAGCCAGGCGGGCAACGCGCCAGCGTATTGTTCAATCAGAATACCGATAAACCGCTCCAGCGAACCGAGAATTGCCCGGTGCAGCATGACCGGCGTCCGTTTGCTGCCATCCTCGGCGATATAGTGGGCATCCAGTCGGCCTGGCATCGAAAAATCGACTTGAATAGTGCCGCACTGCCAGAGTCGATCCAAGCAATCGCGCAGTACAAATTCAATCTTAGGCCCGTAAAACGCGCCTTCACCCGGCTTTAATTGCCACGGCAGGCCACTGCGGTTTAGCGCCAGTTCCAGCGCTTGTTCCGCCTTATCCCAGACTTCATCACTACCGACCCGCTGTTCCGGCCGGGTGGACAGGGCAAGTTGCACCTCGTTAAAGCCAAAATCAGCGTAAACGTGGAACAGCAAATCCATGAAGGCCGAGACTTCCGCCTGAATTTGATCTTCGGTGCAGAAGATATGGGCGTCGTCCTGGACGAAGTTGCGCACCCGCATCAGCCCATGCAGCGTACCGGACGGTTCGTTGCGATGGCAGGAACCAAATTCCGCCAGCCGCAACGGCAAATCGCGGTAACTACGCAGTCCCTGGTTATAAATCTGAATGTGGCAGGGGCAGTTCATCGGCTTGACCGCATAGTCGCGATTTTCCGACGCCGTAGTGAACATGTCCTTACGGAATTTTTCCCAGTGGCCGGATTTTTCCCACAGGCTCCGATCGACAATCTGCGGGGTATGCACTTCCTGATAGCCGTGCTGGCGCAGTAATTGCCGAATATAGTTCTGAATTTCGGTATAAATCCGCCAGCCCCGATCATGCCAGAACACCATACCCGGTGCTTCTTCCTGAACGTGAAACAGGTCCAGCGCCTTACCCACCTTGCGGTGATCGCGCTTTTCCGCTTCTTCCAGCCGGTGCAGATAGGCTTTCAGCGCCTTCTGATCCAGCCAGGCCGTGCCATAAATCCGCTGCAACATTTCATTGCGGTGATCACCGCGCCAGTAGGCCCCGGCGACTTTCATCAGCTTAAAGGCTTTCAGCTTGCCGGTTGAAGGCACATGCGGCCCCCGGCACAGATCGATGAAATCAGCCTGCCGGTACAGCGAAATCGGCTCGTTACTGGGAATATCGGCGATGATTTTTGCCTTGTATTCCTCTCCCATGTTGCGAAAGAACGCGACAGCCTCATCGCGCGGCATCACTGAGCGCTCCAGCGGGATGTCCTGCGCGGCCAGTTCCGCCATGCGTGTTTCAATCCGCTCCAGATCTTCCGGTGTAAACGGCCGCTCAAACGCGAAATCGTAGTAAAAGCCGTTGTCGATCACCGGGCCGATGGTGACCTGGGCGGTTGGATAGAGTTGTTTAACCGCGTGCGCCAGCAAATGCGCGTTGGAATGGCGAATGACCTCCAGTCCTTCCGCGTCACGCTCGGTGATGATAGCGAGATTGGCATCCTGAGCCATCAAGTGTGAGGTATCCACCAGACGACCGTCCACTTTACCAGCCAGGGCGGCCTTGGCTAGACCCGCGCCGATTGCGGCGGCGACATCGCGGACGCTGACCGGCGCATCAAAAGTGCGCTGGCTGCCATCGGGGAGTGTGATTACCGGCATTGCTGCAATTCTCTCAATCCACAAAATTTCTTTGGACAAAAATAGTAAAGGGCGCACCCAAAACCCTTCTTTTGGAAGGAAGGCGCGCCCTTTGTAAAAACCTGTCTGCTCTGCGGCTCTGACCAAAAAAGCTGGTAGGCGCGATTGGACTCGAACCAACGACCCCCACCATGTCAAGGTGGTGCTCTAACCAACTGAGCTACGCGCCTGAGCGATTAGGCGCGGAAGAGTACCTAATTACAGGGTGGATTGGCAAGAGGCTATATGCTTTTTCCGAAAATTCACTGCGATTGCTCAACCCATACCGAGACCGATCCGCCGAGACAGCGAAATTCAGCCCATCCAGCGTCGTTGGTATAAATGGGTTCTTTGATCTGATCGGTGATATCGATAAATTGAGTATTAGGTTTGCGCACTTCCATCCATTTTCCGCCAGCTAGCCCATCGCTCAGGACTACCGCCATTGCTTTAGGGAACTGCTCATTGCCGAGGCGGGTCCAGCCGATTCGGTTCCAGTGATCAAAATAGTCGTACTGAGAACCGTGCGCGTAGTGGCGACGGGCGTACAGCAATTTATCGATCAAGGCTCGATGAGAGGGCATCACGATCTTGTAGAACTGACCATCCCGACCGCGATCTTCATATTCAGTGCCATAATAATCGCCATAAAATACACAAGGATACCCTTCGCGCCGCAGTAGGATCATGGCATAGGCCAGGGGTTTGAACCAGGGTTCAACCACCGACTCCAAGGCTTGCAGAGGCTGAGAGTCATGATTCTCGACAAACGTCACCGCCTGGTAGGGGCGTTGCTGCATCAAGGTCCCTTCCAAAATCCGGCGCATGTCGTAATTACCGCCCATGATGCTGGCAATGTGGAAGTTGTAGTGCAAGGCTACATCGAACAGGGACATTTTTGGCCCCAGCCGATTCAAGTACCAATGAAGATTGTTGACATCGGGTGACCAATATTCGCCCACCGCAAATAATTCACGCCCGGCGTGATCGATCATTTCATCAAGCCAGGTCGGGAAAAACCAGGCGGCAATGTGTTTGATGGCATCCAGCCGAAACCCGTCTACCCCAGCGGTATCAAGATACCAACGACCCCAGCGCGTTAATTCTTCCCGCACTTGATCATCTTGCAAATCAATATCGCAACCGATCAGATTGGCGAAATTGCCTTTTTCCAGCGAAACCTGATCGTCGAATTGCTTACCCTCAAATAAGTAAACCCGGTCGCGTTCGCGGCTGTTGGCATCGTAATCGACCGCGTTAAAGTGTGGCCAATGCCATTCAAAGGCCGAGTACTTGCCCTGCCGTCCTGGAAAATTGAAATGGGTATAAACCTGCACTTCCCGTGGCTCGCCACGAGGGTAGAGGCGATCATCTTGCAGATAGGGGGTTGCCAGGGTTGTTTCCAACGCGTCGCCGCCGATTCGACGATTGAGAACGGTATCGGCATAGACCTGCACCCCGGCCGCGTGCAATGAGGCAATCGCCTGGAGATATTGCTCGCGCGTACCGTACTTGGTTCGAACAGAGCCTTTTTGATCGAATTCCCCAAGATCGTATAAATCGTAGGCTCCGTAACCAACATCGTGGGAGCCATTCATGCCCTTATAAGCCGGTGGCAACCACAGGCCAGTAAACCCGGCCCTCGCCAGATCCGCTGCCTGACTACCCACTTCGTCCCAAAGGCTACCATCATCGGGAGAGTACCAATGGAAGTACTGCATCATCGTGCCGTTCAGTTCGTCGCTCATGGTCTCTCCTGATCAATCGTCTATACATGATGTATCTTAGAAAAAAACCATGTCTGTCAAGTTGAATTTTTAACAGCGACTTTGCAGCACCTCGATAGGCGCAAGAGGCATTGGCGCCAAATCGCGGTGCGGGATCATTATCCAAGTGAATGAGCAAGGTACTCATTGGCTTTTTCCAAAGGCCAGGCCTGTTCGGTGCCTAAATGACGGCAACTCATCCCGCCTTCACTTCCGGGATTCCCAGCCCAAACTGCCGAATGCGTTGAATCTCATCGCGTAATTTCGCCGCCTGCTCGAACTCCAGATCGCGGGCGTGGCGGTACATCGCCTGTTCCAGCTTCTTAATCTTCTTCATCAGGATCGCGGGCGTTTCGCGAGCATACGCGGCGGCTTCCTCCGCCACCTTGGCGTATTGGCTCGCCGGGACCGGCGCGCCGGGATGCGAATAGGCTCCCTCCATGATGTCGGCCACTGCTTTTTCGATCCCGCGCGGGGTGATGTTGTGCGTCTGGTTATACGCTTGCTGTTTGGCGCGGCGGCGGTCAGTTTCATCCAGCGCACGGCGCATGGAGCCGGTGATCTGATCGGCGTACAGAATCGCTTTGCCATGCAAATTGCGCGCGGCGCGGCCCACGGTCTGAATCAGCGAGCGCTCAGAGCGCAGAAAACCTTCCTTATCGGCATCCAGAATCGCTACCAGCGACACTTCCGGCAAATCCAGCCCTTCCCGCAATAGATTGATGCCGACCAGTACATCAAACTGGCCTAAGCGCAAGTCGCGAATGATCTCGACCCGTTCCACCGTTTCGATGTCGGCGTGCAGATAGCGCACCTTCACCCCGTTTTCGGCCAGATAATCGGTTAAATCTTCGGCCATGCGCTTGGTCAGCGTGGTGACCAGCACCCGTTCCTTAACCGTCACCCGCTCGCGGATTTCGCCCAGCAAATCATCGACCTGATGCAAAGCGGGCCGCACTTCCACTTCGGGATCGATCAGGCCGGTGGGCCGCACCACCTGTTCTGCCACCGCCGCGCCGGAATGCTCCAGCTCAAACGGGCCGGGTGTGGCGGAAATGAAAATAGTCTGGCCGCTGAGCCGCTCGAATTCGTCAAAGCGCAGCGGTCGATTGTCCAGTGCCGAGGGCAGCCGGAAGCCGTACTCGACCAGCGTTTCCTTACGCGAGCGATCGCCCCGGTACATGCCGCCCAGTTGCGGCACGGTGACATGGCTTTCGTCAATGAAAATCAGCGCTTCCGGCGGCAGATAATCCAGCAGAGTCGGCGGCGGCTCGCCTGCCTCGCGGCCGGACAGGTAGCGGGAATAATTCTCGATGCCGCTGCAATAACCCAATTCCAGCATCATCTCAATGTCGTAGCGGGTGCGCTGTTCCAGCCGCTGCGCTTCCAGCAGCTTGTTAGCGCCGTTTAGCTCGTTCAGCCGGTCTTGCAATTCATCCTTGATCTGATCGACCGCCTGCAACAACTGCTCGCGTGGGGTGACATAGTGGGTTTTCGGATAGACCGTGTAGCGCGGGGTCTTGCGCAGCACTTTGCCAGTCAGCGGATCAAACAGACTGAGCGATTCGATTTCGTCGTCGAATAATTCCACCCGTACTGCCTCGGTGTCGGACTCGGCCGGGTGAATGTCGATGATTTCGCCGCGCACCCGGAACGTGCCGCGCGCCAGTTCCAGATCGTTGCGGGTATATTGCAAATCGGCCAGCCGTCGCAGAATCGCGCGCTGATTGACCTTTTCGCCGCGCACCAGATGCAGCAGCATTTTCATGTACGATTCGGGATCGCCCAGGCCGTAAATCGCCGAGACGGTGGCAACGATAATAGTGTCGCGCCGCTCCAAAATCGCCTTGGTTGCCGACAGCCGCATCTGCTCGACATGCTCGTTAATGGAGGCATCCTTTTCGATGTAGGTATCCGACGAAGGGACATAAGCCTCTGGCTGATAGTAGTCGTAATAGGAAACGAAATACTCCACCGCATTGTCAGGGAAAAATTCCTTCATTTCCCCATACAGTTGCGCTGCCAGCGTCTTATTCGGAGCCAGCACCAGCGCCGGACGCTGTACTTGGGCGATGACGTTGGCAACGCTGAAAGTCTTGCCGCTGCCAGTGACGCCGAGCAAGGTTTGATGGACCAGGCCATCCTGCAAACCGCTTATCAGCGCGTGGATCGCGTTGGGCTGATCGCCAGCGGGCTGAAACCGGGCGCGGAGCGTGAAGGGCTTTTGTATCTGCATGGGAATTGGTCGGAGCAGTGATTTTGAGTATGATCAGACAAACGATTTCAAGCTGATGTTCAACCTTTTAGCCTGTACCCAGGAGTTGCCGTGAGTACCCCTCTTTCCGAGCGCGTCCAGCGCATTAAGCCCTCTCCCACCTTGGCTGTTACTGCCAAGGCCAACGAACTCAAAGCTGCGGGCAAGGATGTCATCGGCCTGGGCGCGGGTGAGCCGGATTTCGACACCCCCGATTTCATCAAGGAAGCAGCGATCAAGGCAATCAACGCCGGTTTCACCAAATATACGCCGGTGGACGGCACGGCGAGCCTAAAGAAAGCGATCATCGCCAAATTCCAGCGCGACAACGGCTTAACGTATGAACCCAAGCAGATTTTAGTGTCCTGCGGTGGTAAGCAGAGCTTTTATAATCTGGCTCAAGCGCTGTTAGGCAGTGGCGATGAAGTCATTATTCCCGCGCCCTACTGGGTCTCGTACCCGGATATGGTGTTGCTGGCCGATGGCAAACCGGTGATTATCGAAGCCGGAATCGATCAGCATTTCAAGATCACCGCCCAACAGTTGGAAGCCGCTATTACCCCGCGTACCAAGCTGCTGGTGATCAACAGCCCCTCCAACCCAACCGGTGTCGCCTACAACGCGGCGGAATTGACCGCGCTGGGCGAGGTGCTGCGGCGACATCCGCAGGTGTACATTGCCACCGATGATATGTACGAGCATATCCAATGGACCGGCGAGAAATTCTGCAACATCTTAAACGTCTGCCCCGATTTGTATGACCGTACCATTGTGCTCAATGGCGTATCGAAGGTTTATTCGATGACCGGCTGGCGGATTGGCTATTGTGGCGGCCCCAGGGATTTGATCAACGCCATGACCAATATCCAGTCGCAAAGCACCTCCAACCCAACTTCGATTTCACAGGTTGCGGCGGAAGCGGGCCTTAACGGCGATCAATCCTGCATCGGCGTGATGAATAAAGCGTTTAAGGAACGGCACGATTTCGTTTACGGCGCGCTGCAAGCGATGTCCGGCGTTCAAGTCGCGCCCGCCGATGGCACCTTCTACATCTTCCCCAGCTTTCAGAAAGTGATCGAGCGGCTAGGACTAGCCAACGACATCGCCTTCGCGGAACTATTGCTAAACGAAGTCGGGGTGGCGCTGGTACCGGGTTCAGCGTTTGGGGCGGAAGGTTGCGGCCGGATTTCCTTCGCGACCAGCATGGGTAACCTCACCCAGGCGATGGAACGTATCGGTAAGGTCATTGCAGGTTGATCTGAGATTGACAGCGCCGACCGGGCGAAATAGAATTCCCGTTCTCTCATTTCCCCGGTAGCTCAGTCGGTAGAGCAAGTGACTGTTAATCACTGGGTCCGTGGTTCGAGTCCGCGCCGGGGAGCCAACCAGTAGGGGTTAGGTGAAAACCTAACCCTTTTTTTATGCGTTCAAGGCTGGTTCAGCAGTGACTGATTCGCCCAAGAGCCGCGTTACGGGCGCACGCGGCCCCTGCGGAATTTGCAAGGCTCAGGCGTTAAGATCGGGGATCAGCTTGCTTTCTAGATGGGCAATGAGATCCTTAAGCATGAGCTTGCGTTTCTTGAGCCGCTTAAGTTCTAGCTCATCGACTAAAGGATCATTCGCCAGGCGGGTGATGACATCATCGAGGTCGCGATGTTCAGTTCGCAGCTCGACGAGCCGATGCTTATAGTGCTCGATATCGTTGGTCTCCATGGTGAAATCTCCAGATGGGTTAGGTTATCTGCTCAAGTTCGGATCGGCAGCGAATGCGCTCCCGAAACGGGCGGTAAATCGTATTCTTAAAGGGGAGTCTAGACCCCGACGCCGCGTCCGGCAAGATCGACCATGGACCCTTACCCCAGCGGATTTCATCGAAAAGTCTGGTACCCCACCCAACGCGTGAGCGAGGCGGGAACGATGTTAATAGCCAAAAAACAACAGTTGAATTTCAATAAGCTGCAAAAGCGTTTGCGACGGAACGTAGGTCGAGCGATTCAGGATTTCAACATGATCGAGGAAGGCGACCGGGTGATGGTCTGTCTCTCCGGCGGTAAGGATTCTTTCGCCATGTTGGATATCCTGCGCAACCTGCAATTACGCGCGCCGGTCCGCTTTGAGCTGGTCGCGGTCAATCTCGACCAGAAGCAACCGGGCTTTCCCGAACAGATCTTGCCAGATTATCTACGGCAGATCGGCATTCCGTTTCATATCATCGAACAGGATACCTATAGCGTCGTCAAGCGGGTGATACCGGCTGGTAAGACCACCTGTGGGCTATGCTCGCGACTGCGGCGTGGCGTGCTTTACAGCTTTGCCGCTGAACACGGTATGAGCAAGATCGCTCTCGGCCATCACCGTGACGACATCATGGAAACCTTGTTTTTGAATCTGTTTCACGGTGGCAAGCTTAAGGCCATGCCGCCTAAATTACTGAGCGATGATGGGCGACATGTGGTGATTCGGCCTTTGGCTTACTGCGAGGAAAGGGATTTAGCAGCCTATGCAGAGAGTCGCCAGTTCCCGATCATTCCCTGCAATCTCTGCGGCTCGCAGGATAATTTGCAGCGTCAGGCGATCAAAATGATGTTGCGACAGTGGGAGAAACAGTTTCCGGGCCGGGTCGAAAATATTTTCGCGGCTTTACAAAACGTGGCACCTTCGCATCTGGCCGACACGGCGTTGTTTGATTTTGCCAGCCTGGGCGCACGCAATAGCGGTCGCGTGCCAGATTGGTTGGTTGGCGATAGTGCTGAGGTTAGCGCCGAACAGTAGCTCAATAGCGTTAGGTTACCCCTTTGGCTAACAGGAAATCGCCAAAAGGCTTATCGTCGATCAAAATGTGCTCAATCAACCAATCCCTGAGAAAGGCGAGTAAATCGGCGTTAGAAGCATTCTGGTCTTTATTGTATTTTTCCAGATAATACTCAAGCATTGCAATCAGCATGACGTGAATACGCGCATGATGATCTTTTTCGTGATAACCATGCTCCTGCATCAGCGATTCTTCGGTTCTGAAATGGTCCACCGTCGACTCGATTAACTTCGCAAAGCCTTGACTCTCGACCTTTTGCCCTTGTCCTTCATTGATACCATCGCGGATTTCGCCGAGGATTGCTGCTATACCTTGGTGTTGGCTGTCAATAACACTAACGCCAGTCATTAAGTGCGGGACCCATTCGATCAATGGATTTTCTGTAGTTGAATTGGTGATAGTCATTTCGACATACTCCCAAATAAAGAAGTTAATATCTATTCAGGCGACTGAATCAATTAAGGTTAACAATAGTGTATTGCCTCCCGCAGCAGCAGTATTGATGCTCGTGACGCGCTCATACAGCAAGCGGTACAGCGGATACCGACCGGTTTCTGGTTCAGGCGCAACGATCGGAATGATTGGACCATCTTCCGAGGCATAGCGCCCAAGGAGAGGCGCTAATGCAGCAGAGCTATCCAATAAAATAGCAGCGGGATGCGACAAAATCAGCGCTGGTGCGTACTCGATCACTGCCTTGACCTGTGCCGGTAGGCGGGCAATGACCTGACTGGTCAGCGGGGTGTTCTCGATCAACGGAATATTGCCAGTCGCTAGAACCGCTGCCAGTTGCTCTAAAAGAGCGGCTTCGTTGGTTGCGCGGCAAAGTACTTGACCGCGTGGGACAAAATAAAGCGTGTTCTCCTCGCCGGTCGGACCGGGCAGCCGACTCCGACAAGGCAACGGCGTGGCGGTGCCATAGTCGGCGCAAGCCAGGGCCAGTGCTCGTAGTCCCTGACGATGACCCCAGGCGGTGAGTGCCTCGAAAGCGGCAAGACGTGGGTCGGCATCGGATGGGCGTTGCAAGCCAAGCTGTTGCAGGGTTGGATTGGCAAGTTCCAGTAAGCGCGGCAGATAAAAGGGGCCGCCCGCTTTGGGGCCGGTGCCGGATTTGCCTTGCCCGCCAAAAGGTTGTACTCCCACCACCGCACCGATCATGTTGCGGTTGATGTATATGTTGCCGGCCTCGATTCGGTTAGTTATTTGCTGAATTGTCTCATCGATCCGGCTATGTGCGCCGAAGGTCAGCCCATAGCCAGAGGCATTGATCGCATCCACTACTTCATCCAGCCGCTCGCTGGAATAGCGCACCACATGCACAACCGGGCCAAAGACTTCCCGATGCAGTTCGTCAGGCCGGTCGATTTCGATCAGCGTAGGCGGCACAAAGGTACCAGCGCCACAGGCCACCGACAATTTGCATTGGTGGATCGGGTGGCCCGCCTTCGCCATTGTCGCGATGTGGACATCAAGGGTCTGCTTGGCAGTCGCGTCAATCACCGGGCCAATGTCGGTGGCGAGACGGGCCGGATTACCGATCCGTAGCTCTTGCATAGCAGAACGGAGCAAATTCAGTACGTGATCAGCAATATCCTCTTGCAGGCACAGCACCCGCAACGCAGAACAGCGTTGACCCGCGCTATCAAAGCCAGACGCGATCACATCCAGCACCACCTGTTCTGCCAGAGCTGAAGAATCAACGATCATGGCGTTTTGGCCGCCGGTTTCAGCGATCAAGCGCGGGTTCGGCAGGGCGGCATCGCGATGGGCCAAGGCGCGGTTGATGATCTGGGCGACTTCCAGCGAACCGGTAAAAATAACCCCGCGTACCCGCGCATCCTGGGTCAACGCCGCGCCAACGGTCTCACCTGGCCCTGGCAAGAACTGCAAAGCGGCCTGTGGAATACCCGCTTCATAGAAAAGCTGCACAGTGCGCGCCGCGATCAGCGGGGTTTGTTCGGCGGGCTTGGCCAGGACCGGACTGCCAGCCGCCAGAGCGGCTGCGACCTGGCCGGTGAAAATAGCCAACGGGAAGTTCCAGGGACTGATGCACGCCACCACGCCCGGTGCTTGCTCGGCAAGGCCCAGATTCTCAGCCTGTAAGGCGTAATAACGGCAGAAATCCACCGCTTCCCGAATTTCAGCAACCGCATTCGGCCATGTTTTGCCCGCTTCCCGAATACACAAGCTAATCAGTTCGGCCCGATGGCTTTCCAGCAGGAACGCGGTTCGCCGCAGCAGGCGCGCGCGCTCGGCAGCTGGGTGTTGATGCCAGGTTTCGGCATAGCCAGCGGCGGCGGCCAGCGCCTGTTCGATCTCGGCAGGCGATGCTTCGCGCACCGTACCGACGATTTCCTGATGATCAGCTGGATTGACGATGTCGCTTTCTGCACCACTTGTAGTACCGCTACCGACGATTAGCGGCGTGGCTTGCCAGCGTTGCTGTTTCAATGCGGCCAAATCGGCGGTCAATTGCGCCAAAACCCGGTCGTTGGACAAATCAAGACCGGCTGAATTGAGGCGCTCGTCGCCAAACAGTTTGCTAGGCAACGCAATGGCAGGGTGTGGCGCACCGCCGCTTTGCAGAACCTGGGTCAGGGGATCGACAACGAGTTGCTCAATTTTGACGTTCTCATCGACGAGCTGATTGACGAAGGAACTGTTAGCGCCATTTTCCAGTAAGCGCCGCACCAGATAAGGCAGTAAGGTTTCATGGCGGCCTACGGGGGCGTAGATGCGACAGCGAGTCGCTGATCCTTGGCTGATCACTGTGTCGTAGAGGCTTTCGCCCATGCCGTGCAGGCATTGAAACTCGTATTCAGTGACGCCAAGCTGGACTGCCATCCGCTCAACCGTTGCCAGGGTATGCGCGTTGTGGGTGGCGAATTGCGGATAAATTAGATCGGCAGCGGCTAGCAAGCGGTGGGCGCAAACCAGATAGGACAAATCAGTGTGCGGTTTGCGGGTGTAGACCGGATAACCCTCCAGACCATCGATTTGCGCACGTTTGATTTCGGCGTCCCAATACGCTCCCTTAACCAGGCGCACCATCAAACGGCGACCGCTGGCGCGGGCTAGCGTGATGAGGTGGTCAATGAGCGGCAGGGCGCGTTTTTGATAAGTTTGCACGGCCACTGCCAACCCAGCCCATCCGGCCAGTTCAGGTTCGAACGCCAGACAATCCAGTAAATCCTGTGATAATTCCAGTCGGTCAGCTTCTTCAGAATCGATGTTAAAGCCGATGTCATAGGTTTTGGCCAGTTGCGCCAAGGCCAGCAGACGCGGATACAGTTCAGCTAAAACCCGCTCACGCTGGGCACGGCTATAACGCGGGTGCAGGGCTGAAAGTTTCACCGAAATACCGGGGCCAGCGACTACGCCTTGCTGGGTGGATTGGCCAATCGCGTGAATCGCCTGCTGATAAGACTGAAAATAGCGTTCGGCGTCGGCATCGGTCAGCGCCGCCTCGCCCAGCATGTCGAATGAGTGGGTATAGCCTTTGCGGACGTTATCCCGACTGCGGGTTAGCGCCGCGTCGATCGTTTCCCCCATCACAAACTGCTGACCCAACAGGGTCATGGCGAATTCGACGCCCCGCCGGATAATCGGCTCGCCGCCACGCGCGATCAGGCGGGTCAGCGCATTGCCTAAAGAGGCTTCCGGCCGCGTAGCGACCAGCCGACCGGTGATCATCAAGCCCCAGGTGGCAGCGTTGACAAATAGCGATTCGCTCTGGCCTAAATGGGAGCGCCAGTCCCCTTGACTGATCTTGTCGCGGATCAGACGATCAATGGTCGCATCATCGGGAATGCGCAACAGCGCTTCGGCCAGGCACATCAGCGCGATACCTTCCTGGCTGGATAGCGAAAACTCGTGCATCAAATTATCCACCCCGCTTGCGCCCTGGCGATCACGGCGGACAGCGGCCACCAATCCAGCGGCGCGTTCGGCGATGCCCGGCCAATCGAGCGCGGCGGCCTGCATCTCTTGGGTCAATGCACCGACCTGAAGCGCTTCGTCGATACGGTAGGCTTGGGTAATGGCCGCGCGACTAGCGGCGAGAGCGGCGAGAGGGTCGGCGTGGTTCATCAAAATCAGCTCTGGTTTGAAATCTCCCCCTTCCGGGGGATCATCGTTCCTGAGAGGGGTTACGCCTCTCTCAGGCTGGTTTATTCTGTCACAGGCACCGATTGAAACTAAGGCACCCTTTTTATAGACATTCGCGCGGTAAGTTTGGCGCTTTTTCGAGTTCACTGCTATTGTTGCAGCCATCTCATAACGTCGGCCTTTCTTGTGGAAACGAGCCGATTTCTGGCAAATTGAGGAGATAACCTATGCAAAAGAAATTAGTGGCCCTGGCCGCAGCGGTTAGTCTAATCGCTGGCGCTGCCCATGCGGCTGATGCCATCAAGATCGGTCTGATGGCCCCGCTGACCGGCTCCTGGGCCAGTGAAGGTCAGGGCATGAAGAAAATCGTCGAACTGCTGGCCGAGCAGCAAAACGCCAAGGGCGGCGTGTTGGGTAAGCCGATCGAAGTCGTGACGGAAGACGATGGCGGCGACCCGCGTACCGCGTCCCTGGCCGCGCAACGGCTGACCACCAAAGGCGTTGTCGCTGTGGTGGGCACGTATGGCTCCTCGGTCACCGAAGCCAGCCAGGCGATTTATGATGAAGCGGGCATTCCGCAAATTGCTAACGGCTCCACCGCGATCCGTCTGACCGAAAAGGGCTTTAAAAAATTCTTCCGCACCGCGCCCCGTGATGACGAGCAAGGCCGGATGGCGGCGCAAACCATCGGCAAGCTGGGTTTTAAAAAGGTCGCTATTCTCCATGACAGCACCTCCTACGCCAAGGGTTTGGCCGATGAATCGAACGCGCTGCTGAAAAAGAAAGGGGCGGAGGTGGTGTTCTTTGACGCGCTAACGCCCGGTGAACGCGATTACACCACCATTCTGACCAAACTCAAGGGCGCAAATCCTGAGGTGGTGCTGTTTACCGGTTATTTCCCGGAAGCCGGTTTATTACTGCGGCAAAAGAAGGACATGAACTGGAAAGTGCCGTTTATCGGCGGCGATGCGACGAATAATGCCGACCTGGTGAAGATCGCCGGTAAAGAAGCTGCCGAAGGTTATTACTTCCTCAGTCCGCCGCAACCGCAGGATTTGGATACTGCCGATGCCAAGGCGTTCTTGGCAGGCTATCAGAAGAAATATAACGAATTACCGCCTTCCATCTGGGCGGTGCTGGCTGGTGACGGCTTCCAGGTCATGGTGGCTGGCATCGCAGGCGCTAAATCGACAGACGGCGCGAAGATCGCTGATTATCTGCACAAAGATTTTAAAGGCCATTCCGGTTTGAGTGGGGCAATTTCTTTTGATGCCAAGGGAGATCGGGAAGGCGAGGTTTATCGCGTTTATAAAGTAGACGGCGAAGGGAAATTTATCTTGCAGAAGTAATTGGGCTGAGCGGCGGCTTTCTCTTGAACTGGAGAAAGTCGTCGGACTCCTTGAGCTGCTTTAGGCTTTTCGTTTTATGCAGAAATGTCACGTTAACTGGCCTAGAAAATTCGCCGTTGGTGTTCAAAGACATTCTGCTTACCTCACCCTAATTCCTAATTCCTAACTCCAAAATTACAATGGAAGAATTCTTCCAGCAACTGACAAACGGTCTCGCCGTTGGCGGCATCTACGCGCTGATCGCCCTGGGCTATACCATGGTTTATGGCGTACTCAAGCTCATCAATTTCGCCCATGGCGATTTATTCACCTATGGCGCTTATCTGGGCTTAACCCTCTTAACCTCGCTGGCCTTGACCGACCGGCTGGGCTTCGCGGCTGGCGTGCTGGTGCTAGCGTTGATGGTCATGGGTTTGGTAGCGGTGCTGGGTGCGATTCTGGAACGCGCCGCTTATCGTCCCTTGCGGCAATCACCCCGGCTGTCGGCGGTGGTGTCAGCGTTGGGCGCATCGATCTTCCTGCAAAACACCTTGATGCTGATTTACGGCGCCCGGTTTCAGGTTTATCCAGAGAACATTCTCCCTGCCACCACGCTGAACATTTTCGGGCTGTATCTGCCGCTGATGCGGGTATTGATCGTGTTGGCGTCGGTGTTAATGATGGTCGCACTGTATCTGTTTATCCAGAAAACCAAAATCGGTGCCGCCATCCGCGCCGCCGCCATCGATCAAGACGCAGCGCGGTTGATGGGCATTGATGTCAACCGGGTCATCATGCTGGTGTTTCTGGTCGGCCCGGCGCTCGGTGGCGCAGCGGGACTGATGGTGGGGCTGTATTACGGTCAGATCAATTTCACCATGGGCTGGGTCTACGGCATGAAAGCCTTTACCGCTGCGATTTTGGGCGGGATCGGCAACATTCCTGGCGCGATGGTTGGCGGTTTGCTGCTGGGGGTGATAGAAGCGCTTGGCGCGGCTTACATCTCTATCGCCTGGAAGGACGCGATTGCTTTCTGCGTGCTGATTCTCATCCTGATCGTTCGACCCACCGGCCTGCTGGGCGAGCGGGTGGCGGACAAAGTATGAAGCCGCGTTTTGACTGGATCGGAGCGGGATTATTCGCCGCGCTCCTGGCCGCTGCGCCGCTATTTCTCAACGCTTATCAGGTCGATGTGCTGAACAGCATCGGTCTGTATGCGCTGCTGGCGCTCGGCCTGAATCTGATTTTGGGTGAGGCGGGATTGTTTAACATGGGCCATGCCGCCTTTTATGCGATGGGCGCTTACACTGCCGCTATCCTCAACACCCGCTATCAAATTCCGATTCTCTGGACGCTGCCGTTGAGCGGTCTAGTCGCCGGGGTGTTTGCACTGGTGGTGGCGCGGCCGGTGGTGCATTTGCGCGGCGATTACCTGCTGATTGTCACTATCGGCGTTGGCGAAATCGTGCGTATCGCCCTGGTCAACGATGTATTCGGCATTACCGGCGGCGCGAATGGCATTTTCGGCATCAGTCGCCCTAAGCTATTCGGCTATGTCATCCGTCGGCCTGAAGATTTTTTCTATTTGATCTGGGGCTTTGTCGCCCTGACCATTTTCCTGTTCCTGCGGCTCAAGCGTTCCCGTTTTGGGCGGGCGCTTAACTATCTGCGGGAAGATGAAGTAGCAGCAGAAGGCAGCGGCATCAACACCGCTTATTACAAGCTGGCGGTGTTCGGTTTGGGCGCGGCCTGGGCCGGTATGGCAGGCACCCTGTTTGCCGCCAAAATGACGATTATCTCGCCGGAATCCTTCAGCTTTTGGGAATCGGTCGTGCTATTTATGATCGTGATTCTCGGTGGTGCAGGCAGCATTCCCGGCGTGTTGCTGGCGGCGTTTCTGGTGGTCGGTTTGCCAGAAGTGTTCCGCGAATTTGCCGGGGCACGAATGCTGGTGTTTGGCCTGGTGATGATGGTGATGATGGTTGTTCGGCCGCAAGGTTTATGGCCTGCGCGCGGACACCAAGGTCTTTGGTTGTCTGGGTTGGCCAGGGCGGTGGGCCGATGAGCGCGGCGGACGGAGTGGTTGTGCAGGCGGAGGCGGCGCTGCTGACACTGCACGAAGTCACCAAAACCTTTGGCGGCTTAACGGCGGTCAACGGTGTGTCGTTTGCAGTCGAAGAGGGTGCGGTGGTCGGTTTAATCGGCCCCAACGGCGCGGGCAAGACCACGGTATTCAATCTGATTACCGGTAATTATCAACCCAATCAGGGCGATATCCACTTCGCCGGTCAGCGGCTGAATGGCTTGCCCACCCATCGGATCATCATGCGGGGCATCGCCCGCACTTTTCAAAATATCCGCTTGTTTCAGCAGCTCACCGTTTTGGAAAACGCGCTGGCCGGTTGCCATTACCGGATGAGCGGCGGCATTTTGGCGGGTATGTTGTGGCTGCCAACCCAGCGGCGGGTAGAAAAACAGGCCGTCGAGCGAGCGATGCAGGAACTAAGCTTTGTTGGTCTGGGCCAACAGACCTTGACGGTCGCCAAAAATCTATCCTACGGCGATCAGCGGCGGCTGGAAATCGCCCGTGCGTTGTCCACCCAACCGCGTTTGTTGATCTTGGACGAACCGGCCGGCGGGATGAACGAGCAGGAAACCGAAGCGCTCATCGGTCTGATCGAGCAAATCCGGGTGCGCGGCATCACTATTCTGCTGATCGAACATGACATGCGACTGGTGATGCGGGCCTGTGAGAAGCTGGTGGTGTTGGAGCATGGCGGCAAAATCGCCGAAGGTTCGCCAGAGCAGGTGCGAGCTGATCCGCGTGTGATTGAGGCGTATCTTGGCACCGAGGATGAGGTGTAGGCCGACGGATCGATCCTGATTTGCATACTTTAGAAGTCTTTGTGCTTAATGATGGCCGCTGGATACTGGAGAGCATCTATCAGGAAAACGATCCAGGTAGCGCACTGCCGTTTGAGGCGATTAGTATTTCGCTGGGCGATTTGTGGGTTTGACTCGAATTCAGCTCCGATCGCTAGATGCGCGCAGTTCAGTCAATAGCCGCTCGTGCAACCCACCAAAACCGCCATTGCTCATGATAAGCACCTGTGTACCGGGTTTAGCTTGTTGCTGAATAGCGGTCAATGTCTCGTCAAGCGTGTGACAGACCTGGCCCCGTGCGCCAAGTGCTGCCGCCACTTCACCCAAATCCCAGCCAAGATCAGCCGCCTGATACAGAATCACGGTATCTGCGGCGGCCAGCGCGGGTGCCAGACTGTCCTTGAAGACACCGAGTTTCATGGTATTGGAACGCGGCTCCAGCACAGCGATGATTGGCTGATCGCCAACCCGCGCGCGCAAGCCAGCCAGTGTCGTGGTGATGGCGGTGGGGTGATGAGCGAAATCGTCATAGACGGTCACGCCGTTGGCCGTGCCGCGCGTTTCCAGTCGTCTTTTAACCCCTTGAAAACGGGCTAGAGAGGCAATGGCGTTCGCGGCTGGTACGCCGACATGATGAGCAGCAGCGATAGCGGCTAGCGCATTATAAATGTTGTGGGCACCCGCCTGAGTCCATGCCACTTGCCCTTGATGTCCGCCCTGATAATGAACCGCAAAGCTGCTGCCATCGGCGCTAGCATCGCGCGCTTCCCAGTCGCCAACGCCAAATTGCTCCACCGGTGTCCAGCAGCCCATGGTCAATACCTCCGCCAAGTTGGCATCCTGGCCATTGGCGAGGATCAGCCCAGCGCTCGGTACCGTGCGCAGCAGGTGATGGAACTGACGTTGGATAGCGGCCAAGTCGGGGAAGATATCAGCATGGTCAAATTCCAGATTATTCAGTACCAACGTGCGCGGTCGGTAATGGACGAATTTGGAGCGTTTGTCGAAAAAAGCTGTATCGTATTCATCCGCTTCCACGACGAATAACGGCGCACGACCCAGGCGCGCCGATTGGCCAAAGTTAGCCGGAATTCCGCCGATCAGAAAGCCAGGCTCCAAGCCGTTATCTTCCAGAATCCAGGCTAACAGACTGCTGGTGGTGGTTTTACCATGGGTCCCGGCGACCGCCAGCACATGGCGATCATGCAGCACATAGTCGGCCAGCCAGGCCGGTCCAGACAGGTAGGGCAGGTTGTCATTGAGTAGCGCCTCGACAATGGGGCGGCCTCGGCTCATGACGTTACCGACCACAACCTTATCCGGCTTGAATTCGGCAAGCTGGCCTGGATCGTAGCCTTCTCGCAGGGTGATGCCCGCATCAGCCAATTGAGTGCTCATCGGCGGATAAACGTTGGCATCGCAGCCAGAGACGGTGTGACCCGCCGCGCGGGCCAGCAGAGCCACACCGGCCATGAAGGTGCCGCAGATACCGAGAATATGAATGTGCATGTCAGGCGTCTCTCCAGCCGTGCCGCGCGTGAGGTGGCCGGGTTGGTCAGGGAGTTTGCGGATTAATCCAGCCGGTCAGGGTCAGGGATAGAAAGGTATAACCGAGCGCATACAGTGCGCCCTGCCAAAGCGCAATGTTGCAAGCATGGCGCAGGACATGGGCAATGATGGCGATGCTCCAGATCATCAGCGCCAGCAGCAGCAAGGAAGGCAAGGCTACATCGTCGCCTTGGGCTTGATGGGTAAGCCAGGACATCAGTGGTAAAGCCAGTAACCCCATCAAGGCCCCGGAACCGGTGAGAGCGCTCAAGGTTTGCTCGAAACGGCGGGGATGACGGTGGAAGACCAAGCCCAAATAGAGCAAACCGCTCAATAGCGCCAGATCCAGCAGAATTTGCAGCAAAGCCACTGGCAAGGCAGTATTGATGATCAGCACCAAAAGCCCCGACGCACCATAAGCCAGCAGACACATTTTAAGCAGCGCCGAGGAAGCAGGCACGTCTTGCGGCCCTTTACGAAACAAGCAGATGTCGAAAAAAAGGTCGAACAGCGCACGCATGGCGGCTAATGACGAGTGATGGAGGGGCTGGGCGAAGCACTGGCGAGCAAACCGGCGATATCGACGGTATCAAAGGCATAGCGGTAACCGCAGAACTCACAATCGACATGCAGAGCGCCTTGCTCATCGACCGCCTGCTGGAGTTCAGTGGTGCCTAGCGTATACAACATCGCTGCGGTGCGTTCCCGCGAACAGGTACAGCGATAGCTGAAAGTCTGCGGCTTGAATAACCGCACGTCTTCTTCGTGAAAGATCTGGTGGAGGAGGGTATGGGTATCGCGCGTCAACAATTCAGCCGGTTGCAAAGTAGCAGTCAGGATATTGACCCGGTTCCAGCCATCGGCGTCGGTCGTCACTGCATCAGACAAGCGTTGCACCAGCAGGCCGGCGGCGGTTTGTTCATTAGCAGCCAGCAGGATTCGCGTCGGTAATTGTTCAGAGCGGGCAAAGTACCCTTCCAAGGCTTCCGCCAGGGTGTCGCCGCGCAGATCAACCACTCCTTGATACGGTTCCCGCCCCTGACCAATATCGACAGTCAGCAGCAACACGCCATCGCCGCACAATTCGCGCAATGGTTTGGGTTGCGGCTCCCCGTCCCAACGGGCCAAAGCGCGCAATGTTCGCTCCGAGGTGACTTGCACCACTACCAGGCGCAAGGGGCCGCTCGCCTGGATTTGCAGAGTCAGCAATCCATCGAATTTAATGGTCGCCGATAGCAGAGCGGCCGCCGCTGCCGCTGCGCCTAGCACGTCTTGCACAGCGGGCGGATAGGCGCGGCGTTCCAGCACCGCCTGCCAGGCTGTGTCAAGGCGAACGATTTCACCGCGAACGGCGAGCCGCTCAAAGAGAAAGCGGTGGAGAGAATCGCGGTTGGGCATATGCACAAAAAGGTGAATTGCGTTAGAGGTTGGCAAATTAACGTGGTGGCTACTTTAACATGTCATTGCATCAAGTCGTATTCGCCAATGGCAATCAAGGAAGAGGTCCGAGCCGATGGGATCGGTCGCTATCCGACCGGCAGTGTCAGATATTGGAAGCTGGTTATGATTGGTCATAAGCGTAGAGAACAGATTATGGGGTTTTTCGTTATGAAAATCGGTCGCACTCTTGGAATGCTATTGTTGCTGAGTCTAATCGGTGGTTGCGGCAGTGATGATACTTCGTCGAAAGAACCTGCTGATCGGCAGGCACAGCTCGCTGCCAAACTACAAAAAGTCTTGGTAGCCGCCATCACTGATCAGCGTTGGTTACCAGGGGTAGCCGCAGCGGTTGATTGGCCCTTTACGGGATTACATTGGTCGGGTGCGGCTGGGGTTGGTAATGTCCAATCAGGCGTTGTCCTTCGTCCAGAGTTTAGTTTTCGTACAGCCTCTGTCACGAAGACTTTCCTTGCAGCGGCTGTTCATCGTGTGGTAGAGCAAGGCAAAGTTAGCTTAGAGGACTCGCTTGACCAATTGCTGGCAGAGGCAGAGCGTACACTACTTAAAAACTATGGTTATCGGGTTGACCGAATTACAGTGGCTCAACTGTTAGCGCATACCAGCGGATTACCGGATTATGCTGAATCCCAGCAATATATCGAAGCAGTGCTGGCAGATCCCACCCGGCGTTGGACCCGCTATGAGCAACTGGCGTTTGCGTTGAAGAATTTCATGCGTAAAGGTGAGCCGGGGCAAGTGTTCTCCTACAGCGATACCGGTTATTTGCTGTTGGGTGAAATTGTCGAACGGTGGGGTGGACTATCGTTGGCGGACACCTATCGTCACGTTCTGAATTTTGCTCAATTGGGTTTGTCCTCGACTTGGCTGGAGAGTTTGGAGCCAATTCCGCCAGGAGCTGGGCCACGGATGAGCCAATACCTGAATGATTTGGATATTACAACCGCTGATCCGAGCTTTGATCTTTACGGTGGCGGCGGTTTAGTCAGTACTGTGGTCGATCTGAACCGTTTTATCAGCGCACTGTTTGATAAGCGCGTTGTCAGTGCCGCCAGCTTAAATTCGATGATGACTGTGACCCTGGAGCCTCATGCTGGTCGAGGATTGCTCAAGTATAATTTAGATGGAGTCGATTGCTGGGGCCATGAGGGCTATTGGGGCGTTTTGATGCTTCTGCGCCAGTTCTGGATCAGCGGCAGCGCCTAATTCGGCCATCGTAATCCTGAATAACTGGCTGTAGAGCGCCACTGCTAGGATTACAAAAGGCAGAAAGTGCCATATTAAATTAGGGGTCAAGATGTTGTCGCGCTCTGTAAGGCTACGGGCATATAGCCAGAGGGTTGGCCCGATTAGCAGGAGAGCTGCTGTTAGCAGTGGCGTTACATAAACAAAAACAAGCGACAGGCCAAGCGATGCAATGATGTCTGCTGCTAGCGTAGCGCCGACGCTAAACAAAAATAGGCCGAGCCACAGCGAGGCGGGTGAACGCGATGAGTCTTCGGTATAGAGGATCAGCAAAAGCAGCAAAACCTGCCCGATCCCCGCTGATCCGAGAACGACAATCCAATGATCCATCTGCAAAAACACGCTGGTTCGTATGACACGGCAATAGTCTGTCTTATTAACTGGTTATTCTTTCAATTTTTCCAGTAATAGATCGTTGACCTGTTGCGGATTGGCCTTACCCTTGGACGCTTTCATCACCTGTCCAACGAAAAAGGCGAAGAGCTTGTCTTTGCCACCACGGTACTGCGCCAGTTGTTCGGGATTGGCGGCGATCACCTCAGCAATGACTTTTTCGATGGCTGAGCTGTCGGTAATCTGCTTGAGACCACGTTTTTCGATGATGGCATCGGTTTCTCCCTCACCGGCCCAGAGCGCTTCGAAGACATCCTTGGCAATTTTACCGGAAATGGTGCGATCCTGAATCCGCCGCAGCAGACCCGCCAGTTGCACCGGGCTGACCGGGCTTTCGGTGATCTCCCGATTTTCCTTATTGAGAAAGGCGGACAAATCGCCCATGACCCAGTTGGCGCACAGTTTCGCCTCACCGCCCAAAGCGGAAACGGTGGCTTCATAGTAGTCGCTCAACGCCCGGCTGGTGGTCAGCACCGCCGCGTCATAGCTGGAAAGCCCATACTGCTGGATAAAGCGCTGTTTCTTGGCATCCGGCAGTTCGGGTAAACCAGCGCGCGCCGCCGCGATGAACGCCTCATCCAACACCAACGGTAACAGGTCGGGGTCCGGGAAATAACGGTAATCGTTGGCTTCTTCCTTGCCGCGCATCGAGCGGGTTTCACCCTTGTCCGGATCATAGAGCCGGGTTTCCTGGACGACCTTGCCGCCGGATTCGATCAGATCGATTTGCCGTTCGATCTCAAATTCAATCGCCCGCTCGACGAAACGGAAAGAATTGAGGTTCTTGATTTCAGCGCGGGTGCCCAGCTTGGGATCGCCTTGGTGCCGCACCGAGACGTTGGCATCGCAGCGAAACGAGCCTTCCTGCATGTTGCCATCACAGATGCCCAGATAAACCACCATCTGGTGCAGCTTCTTCATATACGCCACAGCTTCTTTGGCCGAGCGCAGATCCGGCTCCGAGACGATTTCCAACAGGGGCGTACCCGCCCGATTGAGGTCGATGCCTGATGAACCCTGAAAATCTTCGTGCAACGACTTGCCGGCGTCTTCTTCCAAGTGAGCGCGCGTAATGCCGATGACCTTGCTGGTGCCATCCTCCAGATCGACCGTTAATTGACCCTTCTGCACGATGGGCAGTTCGTACTGGCTGATCTGATAGCCTTTGGGCAGATCAGGATAAAAATAATTCTTGCGAGCAAACACCGAGCGCCGCGCGATTTCAGCGCCAATAGCCAGCCCGAATACGGCCGCCATGCGCACTGCTTGCTGATTCAGCACCGGCAACACGCCGGGCATTCCCAAATCGATGGCGCAAGCTTGCGTATTCGGTTCAGCGCCGTAAGCGGTGGATGCCCCGGAAAAAATCTTGCTGCTGGTGGCGAGTTGGGCGTGGATTTCCAGCCCGATAACCGTTTCCCATTCCATCCGTCAAACCTTAGTAACGAGTTGAGTGAGCGTCAGGCGAACGCAGTCGGTGTGCGGCGATGCCAGTCAGTGGCCTGCTGATAGCGGTGCGCTGCATTCAGCAAGCGTTCTTCGGCGAAATAATTACCGATCAGTTGCAAACCGACCGGGCGTTGGCCGACAAAACCGACCGGCAGCGACAGCCCTGGCAGGCCCGCCAGGTTGACCGCAATGGTATAAATATCCGAGAGATACATGGTGATCGGGTCATCGACTTTCTCGCCGAGATTAAAAGCGACCGTGGGCGAGGTTGGCCCGGCGATTACATCCACCTGAGCAAACACGCGCTGGAAATCCTCGCTGATCAGCCGCCGGATTTGCTGCGCTTTAAGGTAATACGCATCGTAATAACCCGCCGAGAGGGCAAAGGTTCCCACCAGAATACGGCGGGTCACTTCAGCACCAAAGCCCTCAGCGCGCGAGCGGGTGTAAAGATCGAGCAAGTCTTTGGGCTGGTCGCAGCGATGGCCGTAACGTACCCCGTCAAAGCGCGCCAGGTTGGAAGAACATTCCGCAGGCGCAATCACGTAATAGGCTGGAATGGCCAGTCGGCTGTTGGGCAGGCTGACCTCAACGATCTGCGCACCCAACGCCTGATATTCGGTGATGGCGGCTTCGACGACGTGGGCAACCGACCCATCCAGCCCGTCACCGAAATATTCCTTCGGCAGGCCGATCTTCACGCCCGTCAAGGGCTGGTCGAGTGCAGCCACATAGTCCGGCACGGGTTGATTGACGCTGGTGGAATCGCGGGGATCGAAACCGGCCATAGCCCCCAGCAGCAACGCGCAATCCTCAGCGGTGCGGGCAAAGGGTCCGCCCTGATCGAGGCTGGAGGCATAGGCGATCATGCCCCAGCGCGAGACTCGGCCATAGGTCGGCTTAATACCGGTAATCCCGCACAAGGCGGCGGGCTGGCGAATCGAGCCGCCGGTGTCAGTTCCGGTGGCCCCTGGGGCCAGGCGAGCGGCCACGGCGGCAGCGGAACCTCCCGATGAACCACCCGGCACTGCATCCAGATCCCAGGGATTACGGACAGGGCCGTAAAAACTGGTTTCATTGGACGATCCCATGGCGAATTCGTCCATATTGGTCTTGCCCAACATCACCATGCCAGCCGCATTGAGTTTATCGACGACCGTGGCATTGTAAGGGGCGATGAAACGGTCCAACATCCGGGAACCGCAGGAAGTGCGCACGCCATCGGTGCAGAAAATGTCCTTTTGCGCGATGGGAACGCCGGTCAACGGCTCCGCCTGACCCTGGCGGCGGCGCTGGTCGGCCGCACGAGCCTGGCTTAGCGCCGCCTCATCGGTCACGGTGATAAAGGCATTCAAGCTGGGATTGAACTGCTCAATCCGTTCCAGCAGAGCGCGAGTCAATTCCTCGCTGCTAAATTCGCCAGCGGCAAGACCGGCGCTGAGTTGGGCAATGGTTTTATCGTGCATGGCGGTGAGCAAAGGCGTTATTCGATGACCTTGGGAACTAAATACAGACCGGCTTCAACGCGCGGCGCGATGGCCTGGAAATGCGCCCGCTGGTCGGTTTCAGTCACCTCGTCGGCGCGCAAACGCTGGGCCATATCCAACGGATTGGCCAGCGGGGCGACGCCCGATGTGTCCACAGCATTCATCTGTTCCACGAGTTCCAGAATGGCCGACAGATTGCGAGCGTAGGCGGGTACATCTTGTTCGCGGATGGCCAGTCGCGCCAAATGAGCGATTTTGCCGACTTCGGCAGGTCCCAGGGACATCGTTGAGTTCTCCTTGACTGAGCGAGCGCATAAAACTGTAACCCTATCATAATTTGTTGGCTTGCTCCTAACTGCCCTGCTTGCTAGCATTAGCCGCTTTTGACAACCCGGTGGTTTCAATAACATGTTCAAATGGTTGCGCGGTAAGTTCTCCAACGATCTCTCGATTGATCTAGGAACCGCTAACACGTTGATTTACGTGAGAGGGGGTGGCATCGTCCTCAACGAACCCTCAGTGGTTGCGATCAACCAGGATCCGGTTCGGGGCATCCGCACGATCTCGGCTGTCGGCACGGACGCAAAGCGGATGTTGGGGCGCACGCCTAACAACCTCTCGACGATCCGGCCAATGAAAGACGGCGTTATCGCCGATTTCACCGTGACCGAGAAGATGCTCCAGCATTTCATCCGCAAGGTGCATTCCCGCAAGTTCCTCAATCCCAGCCCGCGCGTGTTGATCAGCGTGCCGTGCGGTTCAACCCAGGTCGAGCGCCGGGCGATCCGTGAATCAGCGATGGGCGCTGGAGCGCGGGTGGTGTATCTGATTCCTGAGCCGATGGCGGCGGCGATTGGCGCTGGCATTCCGGTCGAGGAAGCGCGCGGTGCGATGGTGCTCGACATTGGTGGCGGTACGTCCGAAGTCGCAGTGATTTCGCTCAATGGCATTGTCTACGCAGGCGCGGTGCGCATCGGCGGCGACCGTTTCGACGAGGCGATTATTAATTACGTGCGGCGTAATTTTGGTGTACTGATCGGCGAGCCGACTGCTGAGAGAATCAAGCACGAAATCGGCAGCGCCTATCCCTCCAGCGAGGTGCGCGAGATCGAAATCAAGGGGCGCAATCTGGCTGAGGGGGTTCCACGCAGTTTCACCCTCAACAGCAATGAAATTCTCGAAGCGCTGCAAGAGCCGCTATCGGGTATCATCAGCGCGGTAAAAATGGCGTTGGAGGCGACTCCGCCGGAACTGGCTGCCGATGTGGCTGAACGCGGTATCGTCCTGACCGGCGGCGGTGCCTTGATGCGCGATATTGATCGGCTTATCACGGAGGAAACCGGCCTGAATGTGGTGATTGCCGAGGATCCGCTCACTTGCGTAGCGCGCGGCGGCGGCCGGGTGTTAGAGCTAATCGCCAAGGACGAACACGCTGTCGAAGCCTTCGCCATCGAATAACCGTTGGCCGCTCTTACTCCCAGCAAGCGTATTGAATACTTGTTTACGGTTAATCCGACGGCGATTTTGCAGCTTGGTTTTTGGGTCACGCTCTCCATCGTCATGATGACGGTGGATCATCGCTATCAATACTTAAATGGCGTCCGTGACGTGCTGGGCACGGTGGTCTATCCCTTTCAATATTTGATGCAACTGCCCACCCATACCAAGGGCTGGGTGGAGCAGAATCTGGCCGGGCGCGGCACGCTGCTGGAGGAAAACGCCCGCTTGCGCGAGAAGCAAATTTTTCTAAACGCGCAACTGCAAAAATTGACGACGCTGGAAGCGGAAAACCGCCGCTTGCGCTCTTTGCTGGAATCGACGGTCAATACCCCTGAAAAGATGCTGATCGCCGAACTCCTGGCGGTGGATTTTGACCCTTACCGGCATCATATCCTGCTCAATCGCGGTCGTCAGCACAGCGTCTATGTCGGCCAACCGGTGCTGGATCAGCAAGGGATCATCGGTCAGATCAGCCATGTCGATCCGTTTAGCTCGACGGCGATTCTGGTAACCGATGCGAATCACGCTTTACCGATCCAGATCAATCGGACTGGAGTGCGTACTTTAGCGCTGGGCACTGGCAATTTTCAGGAATTAAAACTGCTGCATGTCCCCAATAATGAGGATGTGAAAGTGGGTGATTTGTTGGTGACTTCAGGATTGGGGGGGCGGTTTCCGCGCGGCTACCCGGTCGCGACGGTCACTAAATTCGAACCCGGTAGCCCCTTTGCCAATATCATCGCCAAGCCGGTTGCCCAATTGGATCGGATTCGCGAGGTGATGCTATTGGAAAATGCGCCACCTGACGAGAAACCGGCTGCGACCCCGGTGCCGTCGACGCCGCCAGCGCCGACACCGGCACTGGTTCCACGACGCCACTCATGACCGGCGCGCCCCGCGTTAGCGGTTGGGTGATTGCTTGCAGTTTTCTAGCGGCGTTTTTGCTGGGGGGGCTGCCGTTACCGAGCGGGTTGGAGCGTTTTCGTCCCGATTGGGTGGCGATGGTGCTGATCTATTGGAGCATGGCGTTACCGCATCGGGTCGGCATTGGCGTGGGCTGGGTCGTCGGGCTGCTGCTGGATGTCGGGCGTGGCGCGTTGCTGGGCCAGCACGCCCTGGCGTTCGCCGCCGTCGCTTATTTGACTTGTCAAACTTACCGGCGTATCCGGGTGGCTCCCGTTTGGCAGCAGACGTTCAGTATCCTGGTATTTTTGCTGCTTGAACAGATTCTGGTGTTCTGGATTAGCGGGGTCATCGGCTATCCGCCGCGCGATTGGTGGTATTTGGCACCTGCGGTGGGTGGTATGGTGTGCTGGCCTTTAGTGTTCATCATCCTGCGCGACGTGCGTCGGTATTTCCAGGTTAACTGAGTGCAGTAAGTGTTATGAAATGGTGGCGTTCGGCCGCTAAGCCGCCGATAGACAAGCTGCTGGTCCGCGAAAAAGACAATTCCGCCGAGAGCGAACTGTTTTTCCGGCGGGTTCTCATCACGCTCAGTGCGGTTTTTCTGGCGCTGCTGGCGGTATCGGGGCGCCTGGTTTATTTACAAGTTCTCAATCACGACCGCTTTACCTTGCTGTCTGACAGTAATCGGGTGCGCCTGTTGCCGTTGCCACCCGCCCGTGGTTTTATTTACGACCGCAACGGCGTTTTGCTGGCCGAAAATCTGACCTCCTATCATCTGGAAGTGACCCCGGAGCAAGCCAAGGATCTGGAAGCCGTGCTGGCGGCGATTCGGGAGCGCATTACCCTTTCTGATGCCGATATTGACCGTTTTCGCAAGCTGGCCCGCCGCACGCCGCCGTATAACGCCACGCCGCTGCGCTTCCAGCTGACCGATGATGAAATTGCCCGGCTGGCGATTGATCTGTATCGGCTGCCTGGCGTGGAGATCAAAGCGGATCTGACCCGTCACTACCCGCTGGGCGAGCGAGGCGTCCATGTGGTTGGCTATGTCGGGCGGATTGATGAGGCCGAATTGCGCAGGCTTGACCCTGGCCAGTACAGCGGCAGCACGCACATCGGCAAGACCGGGGTGGAACGCTCTTATGAGGAAGTCCTTCACGGACGCGCGGGTTACGAGCAGGTAGAAACCAACGCCGAAGGGCGACCGGTGCGGGTGTTGAGTCGCACCCCACCGGTGTCTGGAAAAAATATTTATCTGAGTCTTGATATGAGGTTGCAAGTGGCAGCCGAAGAAGCGCTGGAAGGTCATAACGGTGCCATCGTTGCCATGGACCCCAGCAACGGCGAGATTCTGGCTTTAGCCAGCCAGCCCATTTACGATCCCAACCCCTTCGTCAATGGCATCGATTCTGCCTCGTTTCGCAAGCTCAACACCTCCAAAAACCGACCCTTGCTGAATCGCGCCTTGCGTGGCGTCTACCCACCTGGCTCGACTATCAAGCCGTTAATGGCTTTGGCTGGTCTTGAGTATGGCGTTGTCAACCGCAATACCGGGGTGTTCTGTGCGGGGGTTTATCGGCTGCCGGGCGGTGGCCGTAAATTCCATGACTGGAAACGCAGCGGCCATGGCAGTGTGAGCATGGATCGTGCGCTGGCGCAATCCTGCGATGTGTACTTCTACGATTTGGCCCTCAATCTCGGTATCGACCGTACCCACGAGTTTCTTAGCAGGTTTAGCATGGGTCGACCGACCGGCATCGATCTCTATGGCGAGAAAGGCGCTTTGCTACCGTCTCGTGAGTGGAAGCGCAAGTTCCAGAAGCAGGATTGGTACGGTGGCGATAGCCTAAGCGCCGGGATCGGCCAGGGCTTGTTTCTGGCGACACCGTTACAACTGGCTTACTCAACAGCGGTGATTTCCCAGCGGGGCAATAACTATGCCCCCAGAATCCTGCACGCCACCCAGGAGACCGGCGCTCGGGGTGTTGTGCTAACCCCGCCGCGCGTCTTGCCGCCGATTACCCTAAAAAATCCTCGCTATTGGGATGCCGTTATCTCCGGGATGATCCATGTCGTCGAAGGCGGCACAGCGCACAAAAGCCGAAGCCCGAACTATCGAATGGCGGGAAAAACCGGGACAGCACAAGTCTTCACCCTGGGCCAAAACCAACGCTACAACGCCAAGCGCCTGGCGAAACATTTGCTCGATCATGCCCTGTTCATCGCGTTTGCGCCGCTGGAGAAGCCACGGATTGCTGTGGCGGTCATCGCGGAGAACGGCGGCGGCGGTAGCGCCACGGCCGCGCCGCTGGCCCGCAAAGTGATGGATGCTTATTTGCTCGATAAATACGATCCGGCGATGATCGCTGGCATCAAACCGGACCCGGATACCCAACGCGATGGATCGAATTAGCGCACGCAAGCTGTTGGGATGGATTCGTCTTGATCCCTGGTTGCTATTGGGGTTGTTGGCGGTATCCGGGATTGGTCTGGTGGTGCTCTACAGCGCTGGACAGCGCAATGTGGATCTGGTCATTGGCCAGGCGATCCGGCTGGGCTTGGGTTTTACCATTTTGCTGACCTTAGCCCAGATACCGCCGCATTATTTTCGATTTTGGTCGCCGTGGATTTATCTAATCGGTATTTTGCTGCTGCTCGCCGTGATGGTCGCTGGCGATATCTCCAAGGGCGCGCGACGTTGGTTGGATCTGGGTGTGCTACGGTTCCAGCCCTCGGAAATCATGAAACTGGCGGTGCCGATGATGATGGCCTGGTTCTTCGCCAACAAGCCGCTACCGCCTCGGCTGTCGCACCTGCTTGTTGGGGCGTTCATCACCGTGCTGCCGTTTGTGTTGATTGCCCAACAGCCGGATTTAGGAACGGGCCTGGTGGTGGGATTTGCCGGTGGCATCGCGTTGTTTCTGGCTGGGCTGAGTTGGATCGTCATGTTCATCCTGGCGGGTTTGCTGGTGACTGTGGTTCCGCTGTTTTGGACGTTTATCATGCATGATTATCAGCGTCAGCGCGTTTTGACCTTCCTTGATCCGGAAAGCGATCCGTTGGGAACCGGTTACCATATCATCCAATCAAAAATCGCCATCGGTTCTGGCGGCATCTACGGCAAGGGTTGGCTAAATGGCACCCAGTCCCACCTGGATTTCTTACCGGAAGGATCGACCGACTTTATCTTCGCAGCGTTCTCCGAGGAATTCGGCTTGGTGGGCGGTTGCGTGTTGTTAGCACTCTATTTTTTCATCATCGCGCGCTGTCTCTACATGGCCACGCGCGGAGCGGATACCTATGGTCGGCTGCTATCGGGCAGCTTGACGCTGATCTTCTTTCTCTATGCGTTTGTCAACTCCGGGATGGTCTCTGGATTGTTACCGGTCGTGGGGTTACCGCTACCTCTGTTTAGCTACGGTGGAACTTCCCTAGTGACGATCATGGCGGGCTTCGGTATGCTGATGAGCGTTTATTCGCACCGTCGGACTCCGACGCGGTGAAATTTTTACCTTTAACCAGGCGAGATTTGCGCGTGAAAAGCCCCTTTTTACTCAGTTTTACGTTGTTATTGAGCGCTTGCGCACCGCCCATGATGGATCGGCGCCCGGCGGATGTGCCACTGATGCCAGCACCGGAGACCGCACCTGAGACGACCACTGAATCCGTACGCGCTGACCCAGGCCAACCATTGGCAAGCCGCTCTGATGTTCAGACTTTCATCCGGGCGATGGCGGCAGAACACGGTTTCAATGCGGAGAGGTTACGGGCGACGTTCGCGCGGGCGTATTCCCAGCCCAGCATTATCGCTGCGATGTCCAAGCCGGCGGAGGGCAAGCCTTGGCACGCCTATCGATCCATTTTCATTAACTCAAAGCGCATTCAAGGCGGTGTCGAGTTCTGGCGGGCTAACGCGGCAGCGCTGGCGCGGGCTGAGCAAGTTTACGGGGTACCGCCGGAGTATGTGGTTGCCATTATCGGCGTCGAAACCCAATACGGCGGCAACATGGGCAAGTATCGGGTGTTGGAGGCGTTATCAACCTTAGCCTTCGACTATCCCCGGCGCGCGGCTTATTTCCGTAAGGAGCTGGAAAACTTCCTGCTGTTGGCGCGGGCCGAGGGCGCTGACCCGCTGAGCCTGCGCGGTTCCTATGCCGGTGCCATGGGTTATGGGCAATTCATGCCCAGCAGCTTTCGCAGTTACGCCGTGGATTTTGACGGAGACGGCCATCGGGATATCTGGCGCAATCCACGTGATGCCATCGGCAGCGTGGCAAACTATTTCAGGAAAAATGGCTGGCGTCCTGGTGAGCCGGTGGCGTCACCGGCTGCAATCAGCGGCGATCGCTACCCCGCGTTGGTCAGTCGCCAGTTGAATCAGCCCCGTTCCAGCGTGGCCAGCTTGCGTAATCAAGGCGTCGCCCCGCGCGATTCGATCAGTGACGGCCAGAGCGCCCTGTTACTGGAGTATCAGAGCCTGGACGGCCCGGAGTATTGGTTGGGGTTTGATAACTTCTACGCCATCACCCGCTATAACCGCAGCCAGTTGTATGCCCTGGCGGTGCATCAGCTCAGCCAGGAAATTCGTGCGCGTTATAGCAATCGGTCGTCTTCCCAGGCTTTTGTCTCGGAATCCGTCGCTTACGCTGACTGATTCATTCCGAAAAATCCAAAAAACCAAACTTACCAGACGTGCCGACCGCGCGTTTGGCAGGGGGATTGTCTTTTTATGGTTAAATCTTCTTGGAATTGCCCTTTACTCTGGGTTTCCTTAGCCAGCGCGTTGGCCGGTTGTAGTACGGCTCCTGAGAATCAGGGGCCTGCCAGCCCCCCGCTTGTCGGCATCGAAAATCCTACGGGTGAACCTATTCCACAGGCTGAACCGCCAAGTCGTAGCGGCAATCCTGACACCTACAAGGTGTTCGGGCGGCGCTATCAGGTAAAGGAGACTAGCGAAGGCTATCGCGAACAGGGAATCGCCTCTTGGTATGGCTGGAGTTTTCACGGTCGCAAAACCTCCAGCGGCCCGCTTTACGATATGTTCGATCTGACCGCCGCCCATAAAACATTGCCGATTCCGACTTATGTCCGGGTGACGAATCTGGAAAATGGCCGCAATGTGGTGGTGAAAGTCAATGATCGCGGTCCGTTCGTCGGAAAGCGCATCCTTGATCTGTCCTACGCGGCTGCTAGCCGATTGGACATGCTCGGTCGCGGCACCGCTCAGGTCGAAGTGGTGGCGTTAGAGCCTTACCAGTTTATCCCAGCGCTGGCGGCGCGGCGCGCCGATGCGCGCGAACGCCTGGCCAGTCGTTTCAAGCGACCAGAGCCGAAACCGCAGTTTGCCGGGATGCAAGTTGCTCAGGCACCAGCAGTTAAAATCGATTCCCATGTACCGGCGCTACGTGATGCAGTGAAAGAGTCAGCGCCGCAGAGAGTGGCCAGTCACGCCCTGGCGATAGACTCAGCCGCCGTACCGTCGCAAGCCCCATGGGTCGGCGAAGAAACAGTATCAGCACTAGAGGCACCGACCAAGCCCCGGCCATCACCGCAGGTCGCCAGTCTAGATCAAATGCCCCCACCGCCAGTTGCCGTTACCACGCCGACCCCAGTCGATGTGACCTCGGCCGATGGGTTGCCCATTGAACGAGACTTGCCTTCATCGGCAGTGGCTATCGTCGATAAGCCCGCCCTGAGGCAGACAGCGAAATCCACCCCTGCATCGCAATCCCGCAAGGTTGAGCGTCCGGCGACGCGCGCCCTGGCTCAGATAAAAGTCGTTGCAGCCCCAACGCCACGGCCGACATCGGTCAAAGTTGCCGATAAGTCAGAAGCGCGCGGGTCGGCTCGTCCCCAACCGCCGCTGCGTTTAGCCGCTGCCGATCTGCCAGCCAAAGCGGGAGCGCTTCAGCGTCCGGCGAATCCTACAGGCAACAAGCAAAGTCGGACGCTCCCAGCGAAAACCGAAAACGCTGCGAAACGCCCGGCCGAGGAGCGTTCGCCTCGCCTGCCGCGTCGTGATGCGCGTCCGCAGGCTGGTTTGGCGACACAAGAGGATGTGCGGATTTCCGCACGCGAGGTAGGTACTGCCAAAGCGACGGGAATTCGCTTGGTCAGTACAAAATCAGGCCGTGGTCGGATCATGGCGGATTGAAGCTCACGCTGACAGCAACGACTTAAGCCGGATCAGCCGCTTCGCTTCTCCTGGCGAGGCGGTTTGTTTTTGGGACGCCCTTCTCGCTAAAATGATCCGCTTTGATGTTCAACCTCAGAAGATCGCCGCCCCATGCCGTATTTGACTTTAGCTCGCGCCCTCATCCTATCGTTCCTGACCTTCGCACTCCTGGCGACAGGCTTGGCTACCGTCCATGCGGAACCGCTACCGCCACCCCCCCAAGTGCCGGTGCGTGGTTATATCCTGATGGATTACGAGAGTGGCAATACGCTCGCCGATATGAAAGGCCAGGAACGGATGGAACCGGCCAGCATTACCAAGCTGATGACCGGTTATGTGATCTATAAAGCGATCAAATCGGGCAAAGTTCGTCTGGATGACAAGGTGACTATCACCGAAAAAGCATGGAAAACTGCGGGTTCCAAGATGTTTGTTAAGGTAGGTACGCAGGCGTCGGTTGAAGAGCTGTTGATGGGAATGGTCGTCCAGTCCGGTAACGACGCCACGGTGGCCCTGGCCGAGCATATTGCCGGTTCAGAGGAAACCTTCGTTAAGCTGATGAATCAGGAAGCCGAGCAGCTGGGTTTGAAAAATAGCCATTTCACCAATGCGCCGGGCTTACCAGACGCTAACCATTACATGTCTGGCCGCGATATCGCTGTTCTGACGCGGGCGATAATCCGTGATTTTCCCGAACACTACGGCCGTTATGCGGTCCGCAGTTTCAAATATAACAACATCGACCAACCTAACCGTAACCGGCTGTTATTTACCGATTCCTCCGTCGATGGCGTCAAGACCGGGCATACCGAGTCGGCCGGTTACTGTCTCGTCTCTTCGGCCAAACGCAACGATACGCGGTTGATTGCGGTGGTCTTGGGGGCTGTTAAGGAAAAGGATCGCTTTGCGGCTAGCCAGGCTTTATTGAATTACGGCTTTAGCTTTTTTGAAAGCCGTAAACTGCATGATGCCAATACGCCCATCGTGACCACGCGGATTTGGAAAGGGAAAGAAAGCGAGTTGCCACTGGGTTTGACTTATCCGCTCTATGTCACGGTGCCTAAGGGCCAGGCACCGCAGGTCAGCACTACTACCACAGTCCAGCCGAAAATCCTGGCACCGGCCGGGAAAAATCAACCGTTTGGCGAGATTGTGGTCAAGGTGGGTGATCAGGAGGTGAGCAAAACGCCGCTGGTGGCTTTGAAAGAAGTGCCTGAAAGCGGTTGGTTCGGCCGCTTGCTCGATTCAATCCTGCTGTTTTTTTATTCTTTATTTAATTAAGCCACTGTCTTCATGAGTGCGCCACCGAATGAAAATGATTTAGCGCTATTACAGTTTCCATGTGATTTCCCAATCAAGATCATGGGACCTCGTGAGGGCGATTTACGGTCGCTTGCGCTGGAGCTAGTCGGTCGACACGCGGCCGATCTTGACCAGTCCCGCGTGCGAGTCCAGGACAGCCGCACCGGGCGTTATCAGTCAGTGACGGTCGTCGTGCCAGCGCAAAGCCGCGAGCAATTGGATGCTATCTACCGAGAACTGACCGGCCATCCGCAAATCAAGCTGGTATTGTGAGGTGGGGTGATTACTCTTGCCCGGCCTGGCCCCTTGTTATTGCGTCATTTGGGCCGGTGCGACTATCTGCAGGTCTTTACGGCGATGCGCGCCTTCACCGCTAGCCGTGATGCGGCGACGCTGGATGAACTCTGGTGGGTCGAACATCCGCCGATTTTTACCCAGGGCATGGCGGGTAAGCCGGAGCATTTGCTAGCGCCTGGCGCTATTCCCATCATGCAGACTGACCGAGGCGGGCAGGTGACCTACCATGGTCCCGGCCAGCTCGTTGTCTACTGCCTACTGGATGTGCGTCGGCTGGGGTTTGGCGTCCGGGCGCTGGTAAGCGCGCTGGAACGTGCGGTGATTGATTTTTTGGATGCCCATCAGGTAACCGCTCAGGCGCGTCCCGATGCGCCGGGTGTTTATGTGGCGGGCGCTAAGGTCGCTTCCCTGGGGTTACGCATCCGGCAAGGTTGTTCCTATCACGGTTTAAGTCTCAATGTGAATATGGATCTGGAGCCTTTTAGCCGCATCAATCCATGCGGTTATCCGGGCCTGCAAGTGACCCAGTTACGCGAGCTTGGCGTTACTCTGGATCTGGATGCGGTGGCTGGAGAACTTCTGCCGTGCCTGGGTCGGCAGCTGGGGTATGCTGATTGGTCCACCATCGACGGCTTACCCTGATTTTGGTTTCGGCTACTGATTGTTATTTGCTGGCAGATTTGTTGGTTAATCCACGGCATAATCCATCATCTGCCTAGAATCCTTTGGGTTGCGCGCCTACTGAGGAACCCGCCATGTCCGAACGTCCCCTGTGTAATGACAGTGAAATAACCGCTGCTGCTCCGACTGCCGCCTCAATGCCGCAGCGTGGCGAAAAGTTGCGCGGTGCTGCCAAGGTGGCACGAATTCCGGTCAAAATTATTCCGCAGGCACCTCAAGAGCGTTTACGCAAGCCCGCCTGGATTCGAGCGCAATTCCCAGGTACGCCTGAGGTGGTGCGCTTAAAGCAGATTTTGCGGGATAATCATCTACATACGGTCTGTGAGGAAGCCAGTTGTCCTAACCTCGGTGAGTGCTTCGGTCATGGAACGGCCACGTTTATGATCATGGGGGCGATCTGTACGCGCCGCTGTCCGTTTTGCGATGTAGGCCATGGTCGGCCTAACCCGTTAGATGCCGATGAGCCGGAAAACCTGGCGCGAACGGTCGCTGCCATGGGCTTGAAGTATGTCGTGATTACCTCTGTGGACCGGGACGATTTGCGTGATGGGGGCGCTGCCCACTTTGCCGCCTGTATCAGCATGGTGCGCAATCACCGGCCCGGCATCATCATCGAAGCCCTGACCCCTGATTTTCGCGGTCGGATGGACGCCGCGCTCGATACCCTGGCGCAGAATCCGCCCGATGTGTTTAACCATAATCTGGAGACTGTACCCCGGTTATACCGGCAGGCTCGCCCTGGCGCGGATTATCAGGGGTCATTGATTTTGTTGCAGCGGTTTAAGGAGCGTCGGCCCAGCGTTCCCACCAAGTCTGGCTTGATGCTGGGTTTGGGCGAGACCTTGGCGGAAATTGAAGAGGTGATGGGTGATTTGCGTGCCCATCACGTGACGATGCTAACCCTGGGCCAATACCTGCAACCCAGCGTCCATCACTTACCGGTCGCCCGCTATGTGACTCCCGAAGAATTCGAGCATTTACGGGTATTTGGGGAAGCCTTGGGGTTCACCCATGTCGCTTCCGCGCCGATGGTGCGCTCTTCTTATCATGCCGACGCTCAGGCCAAGGATGCCGGGGTCCGCTAAACCGTAATCTATTGAGTCGATATTGGAAACATATAACGCGACAAGGACTTGGCCGGATGGCTTTTGAGAGGTTTTCAGCATGAAGAAAAGCGGCGATAAGCCCAGGAAAGAGGCTTTGGAAACCCGAGTCGATAGCCTGTTAATGCCGGTACCGACCCCCACCCACTACGTGGCTATCGGCGCTTCGGCTGGTGGTTTGGAAGCGATTGAGGCTTTTTTTAGCCACATGCCACCGGAAAGCGGCCTGGGCTTCATCGTAATTCAGCATCTTTCGCCCGACTATAAAAGCTTGATGGTGGAGTTGCTCTCCAAAAAAACCGCAATGCCGGTCCATCGCGCCGAAGATGGAATGCTGGTATTACCCGATCATGTCTATTTGATTCCGCCCAAAAAGAATCTGACGATTTTTCACGGCAAGCTGTTACTGAGCGAACAGGATCACAGTAAGGGCATCAATTTGCCGATTGATGTGTTTTTGCGCTCGTTGGCCGAGGATCAGAATGAAAAGGCGGTAGCGATTATCCTGTCCGGCACCGGCAGCGACGGGACGCGAGGCGTTCGGGCCATCAAGGAATATGGCGGCATGGTGATGGTGCAGAATGAAGAAAGCGCCAAGTTCGACGGAATGCCGCGCGCAGCCATCGCCACCGGGCTGGCCGATTTCGTTTTGCCGCCTGACACGATGCCAGGCCAGTTACTCTCATTCGCCAAGCACCCCTACATCACCAAGGTCGAGCGTTCTGAAACCTTACTAAGCGACGAACAGGGCCTGACCCGTATCTTCGCTATCCTGCGCGAGAAATGTAAGGTCGATTTTACGTTCTACAAGCCCAGTACGGTGACTCGACGCATTGAGCGCCGGATGACGATCAATCAAACGGACGATATCAAGGAATACGTCACTTTTCTCTCCAGTCACCCTGGCGAAGTGGTGGCGCTGTATCGTGAATTGCTGATCGGAGTTACCAGTTTTTTCCGCGATCAGGAAGCGTTTGATCGCCTTGCCCAATTCGGCTTGCCAGACATTCTCAAAAGCGCCAGTAGCCGCGAAATTCGCTTCTGGGTTGCTGGCTGCTCAACCGGTGAGGAAGCCTATAGCCTGGCCATTTTGGCCCGTGAGACGATGGAGTCGCTGGGCCTGCACCACGATATCAAAGTCTTCGCCACCGATATCGACCGCGATGCGATTCAGTTCGCCGCTAACGGCTGTTTTCCTGAGAGTATCGCCGCCGATGTTTCCCCTCGCTTGCTTTCCAAGTACTTCTACAAGAAAGAAGATAATTTTCAGATTGCCCGCAATATCCGCGAGATGGTGGTTTTCGCCCAGCATAATCTGATCAAAGATCCTCCCTTTACCAATATCGCTTTGATCAGTTGCCGCAACTTGCTGATTTACCTCCAGCCAATTCTGCAACGTAAGGTTTTGGAGTTCTTTGATTTTTCACTCAACCCCGGCGGAATTTTGATGCTGGGAACCAGTGAAACCACGGGCGATATGACCGACTACTTCGATGCCATTGATCCGAAGTGGAAGCTGTATCGTTCCAAAGGCCGCCTCAAACCGCTACCTGACGCCACGCACCTGCTATCCGCCACTGACACCCGCTCGCGCGATCTGCGCGGACAGTTTGCCGGTGCTCGGCGGATGCTTCGGTTGAGCGAGGAAGAACGGATGCTGGAGCGGTTTTTGGAAACCATTACCAAGGACTACATTCCGCTGGCGGTGATCGTTAACGCGCAACTGGAAGTGATGCACGTCCTGGGCGATACCGGGGGCTACTTTCGGCTGCCTTCGGGGAAGGTCGTTAATGACATCTCGAAAATGGCGGTGCGGGAATTAGCGATTCCTTTGACGACGGGTATTCAAAAGGTGTTCCGGCAACGCCAGGAGCTGCGTTTCGCCAATATCCGCCTGCCGCAAGAGAGTGGCGACGTCCGGGTAGTCGATCTGCGAATCCGCCCCTTGCCGGAGAAAAAAGGCCAGGAGCCTCTGGTCGCGGTCTTCGTTGAAGAAATCAAAAAGAACGAGGTGGTGGAAACGGATCCGAATGTCCAGTCTTATGACTTTTCAAAAGCCACTGAAGAGCGACTGCGCGATCTGGAGCAGGATCTGCAATTTACCCGCGAAAATCTGCAAGCCACCATTGAAGAGCTGGAAACTTCCAACGAAGAATTGCAGGCCACTAACGAAGAATTGTTAGCCAGTAACGAAGAACTGCAATCGACCAACGAAGAACTGCAATCGACCAACGAGGAGCTGTTTACGGTCAATACCGAATATCAGAGCAAGATCATGGAGTTGACCGAACTCAATAACGATGTCGAGAATCTGTTAAACGCCCACGAGATCATCCATCTCTTGCTTGACGAAAATCTCGAAGTGCGGCGTTTCTCGCCCAAAATCACCAAATTGTTCAAGCTTCTGGAAAGTGACATCGGTCGGCCGATTACCTACATCTCACACTACCTTACCGATTGTGATCCAGTCCGCTTGATGCGTGAAGTCCAAGACAGCGGCCAATCGATTGAGCGGGAGGTGCGTACCCAGGAAGGACGCCGATATCGGATGCGGGTGGTGCCTTACACAGTGGGTCCAAAGACGTTTTCTGGTACTGTTTTGTCGTTTGTCGAAATCAGCAGTTTCAAGGAAATCGAGCAAACCTTATCCGAACAGGAGACAACCTTAAAAGAGATCATCCGTTTGACTGGACTAGGTAGCTGGTGGTTCCTACCGGCCACCGGTCAGTATGGTTGGTCGAAAGAAACTTTCCTCATCCATGAAATGGCACCAGATCGTCAGCCGACGCTAGAAGAAAGCATCCAGTTTTACGTACCGGAGCATCGCCCTATCATCACTTCTGCATTGCAGGGGGCCAGTCGTGACGGTATAGCCTACGATCACACGCTGGAGATCGTGACGGCTAAAGGTCAGCGGCGTTGGGTAAAGACGGTCGGTTGGCCTATCATGCGCGATGGCGCAGTGGTTAAGGTACTCGGTGCTTTGCAGGAAGTGACCGCGACCGTCGATAACGTATCGGTTCTATAAGCGTTATCGGCGCTTCTATGCGGAGAAGGGCATCAACGTAAATGAGAAGTTGCCGCCTGGAATAAATGCCAGGCGGCAGTTGATGGGCCTTAAAACAGCTTGAAGATTTGACCCAGAAGCGCGCCGACCGCGCACAGTAGCGCTACGATGCCAACGGTGAGGGCTAAACCGCCGCCCTTACCAGAACCACTGGCATCGGCGGCAAAATCGGCAGACGCTTGCTGAATGGACCGTTCGCTGGTTTCGCGTGCGATAGCCTCAATAACCGGCTGGATGCCAGGGCGGACCATCTGCACAATCTGCTGCTTGAATTCCGGGCTACCGGTAAACAGCTCCAGGGCATCCTTGCTTTTTTGACTAATCTGAGTCTCGATGTCTTTATACAGTTCATCGCGGTTGATTTCCAAACCGCGCGCCACATTGCGCTGTGAGACTCCTTCGCTGACTTCGCGGGCGGCCTGTTCGGCAACGGCGCGCGCGCTCTCCTGAGCGGTGGTGCGGGCGGTGCGTTCAGCGGTGCCGCGCGCGATTTCAGTGGCGACTTGTTTGGCGGCTTCTTGAGCGGCACGCACCGCTGCGTGAGCTGCCCGTCGACCCAAATCCTCGGAAACGCTCCGCGCCGTTTGGGTAGCCACTTCCTCAGCCAAGCTGGGTACCAATTCCTGAATGATGTCGCGCGCCACTTTCTCGGCGGCCGCCCATGCTGCCCGTTCGGCGATTTGTTCGATTTCTCCGGCAGATAGCCCTGGCGCAGCGACTGGTAAAGGCGCAGCGGCTGGTGCTGGCGCAGCAGGCGTTGGCGCAACCGGTGGCGGTGGGGCAGTTGGTGCCACGGGGATTGAGGGAGCCGACGCTTTTTCGACCTCTTTCTCGACCAACGGGGGTAGAGAAATGGGCGTAACCCCTTCCGCTGTGGAAATCGCGGCTGTGCCTTCGCCGACTGATTGTAAAACGGCGTCTAATTGATCTGGCGTATAGGGCTTGGAGAGGAAGCTGATTGCGCCGCTTTCCTTGGCATCGCGCTTGTCCTCATCCGTCGCATTGGCTGAGCACATGATGATGGGTGGCGAGTTTTCATGATGCTGGCTGGTAATCGCCCGGCTGGTCTCGAAACCATCCATCCCCGGCATCATTACATCCATAAAAATGATGTCGGGTTTTTTGCTGTCCAGATACTTGATGCAATCTTCGCCTGATCCTACCCAGTCCACTTCGATGCTGCGCTCAAGCAATAGCTTGCGTAAGGTTAAGTGGGCGACTTTGGAATCGTCCACTACCAGCGCTTTTTTAATGTTCATGCAAAACCTCCGACGGCATGAAAGTTATCCGCTTTGAACGCAATGCGTTTCATCGATAATCCCTAAAGGGACGGCTCTGGACAAACAAAAAACGTCTCGCAATTGCGAGAGAACCAAATTATAGTTATAACTGAGCTGGAAGCTACCCTATAAAACGATGGATTGTATCCCCTCTAGAGTTTTGTTGCCGCTTTTCGGTCGACATCCCTTGGATCTATAACCCCTTAAAGGAATTCTGTGATGAAGAGAACCTTACTGAGCATTATTGTGCCTCCTGCGGCTGTCGTCCGTCATGGTTGCGTTTCTTGCACTGCGGCTCCTATCGGCGTTTTCTGGCTGAGTAGCTTGGCCAGCATCGCTTATGGCCTCGCGAACGGCATCGGTGGAGCCGTCGCAATGGGCGCTCTGCTGTGGCTGATTGCCACAGCTTGGGCACGTCTGGTGCTGCGCGGTGTGGAAAGTGATCATCTGCGTCGCCAGGATAGCACCCAGGCACAGCTTGCGATTCCACAAGTGGATGAACCCGATCCCTTCGTCCAACTGCGCGCCAGTCTCTAAAGATTTTCATTTTGCGCCTTACCGGCGCTTGGGTGTGGAGGGAGGCCAAAAGCCTCCCTCTTGCTTTTCAGGGATGCTCGTCAGCGGTTTCTTTAGCGCGAGGCAGTAAATCCTCCCGACTGATTCCCAAATAAAGCGCCGTCGCGCTAGCGATATAGATCGATGAATAAGTGCCCACCATAATCCCAATGATCATCGCGATGGAAAAGCCGCGCATCACGCTTCCGCCGAAGAAATACATCACGATGACCGAGAGCAGGGTTACAAAGCTGGTCATAATCGTGCGGGAGAGCGTTTCGTTGATTGATAGATTCATAATCTCCACAGCGGAGCCTTTGCGCCGCTTGCGGAAGTTCTCGCGGATGCGATCCAGCACGACTACTGTATCGTTGACCGAATAACCGATTACCGCCAGCACGGCAGCCAGCACGGTTAAGTCGAACTCGATTTGAAACAGCGAAAACCAGCCGATGGTGAACAGCACATCGTGGACGGTAGCGGCGATGGTGCCGACCGCCAGGCGCCATTCAAAGCGGAACATCACATAAACCAAAATCCCCGCCAGGGCACCTAGCGCGGCCAGACCGCCTTGTTCAACCAGTTCCTGGCCGACTTGCGGACCGACAAACTCCGCCCGCGCCAAACTGGCACCCGCGCCGCCCTCAGCCGCTTGCAGGGCGTGGAGGATGTTATTACTCAAGGTAGCGGCGTTGCTTTGTTCATCGTGGGGGGGAACGCGGATCAAGACATCGCGGGATGTGCCGAAATGCTGAGTCTGAGCATCGGCAAAGCCCGCCTTGACCAAGGTGTCGCGGATTTGCGGAATTTCCACCGGCTGCGGATATTGCACTTCGAGTACAGTACCGCCGGTAAAATCCAGGCCCAGATTCATGCCACGCACCAGCAGCGCCATAACCGCAATCAGTAAGACCACGGCAGACCAGATCATCGCCAGCTTGCGCCAGCGCAGGAAATCAATATTGGTGTTGTAGAGACTGAAACGCCCCATAGCGGTATCTCTCCAGTCCTCAGACGTTCAGTTTTTGCAGCTTGCGGCCGCCGTAAAGGAGATTGACCAAGGCGCGCGATCCGGTGACGGCGGTGAACATCGAAGTCAGGATGCCGATGCTAAGTGTCACTGCAAATCCCTTGATCGGGCCTGTCCCGAATCCAAACAGCATGATCGCTGCGATTAATGTGGTCAGATTGGAGTCCAGAATCGTGTCAAAGGCGCGATCGAAACCAGCGTGAATCGCCGCTTGTGGACTGTTGCCATTGCGTAGCTCTTCACGGATACGTTCATAGATCAATACGTTAGCGTCTACTGCCATGCCCATGGTCAGGACGATACCGGCAATGCCGGGCAAGGTCAGCGTTGCTTGCAACAGCGACAGTGCTGCAATCAGCAGGACCACGTTCGCCACCAGCGCAGCGGAAGCGATCAGACCAAAGGTTTTGTAGCGCCAGACCATGAATCCGGCGATGACCAGAAGCGAGATTGCCGCAGCGCGGAAACCCTGAGCGATATTTTCCTTACCAGCGCTGGGACCGACTGTGCGCTCCTCAATGATTTCGATAGGGCTGACCAGAGCGCCCGCCCGCAGCAACAGGGCGAGATCGCGGGCTTCGCGGGTGCTATCCAATCCAGTAATCTGGAAGCGCCGTCCCAGCCGGTCGCGGATTGTGGCGACGTTGATGACCTCTTCAATGGTGTAGGCGCTCTTTTTAAGTTCGCCATCCACCCGCTTGGTTTCGGTCTTGTTCTCGATAAACACCACCGCCATCCGCTTGCCGATGTTGTCCTTGGTGCCATCTTCCATCCGCTTGGCACCTTTGCCATCCAATGAGATGAACACCGCCGCGCCGCCGCTTTGCTGATCAAGACCAGACGAGGCATCGACAATGGAGTCACCGGTCAGCATCACCCGCTTTTGCAGCAACACCGGTCGGCCCTGGCGATCTTTGTAAAGCCGTGAATTGACCGGAACACGGTTATTGGCGGCTGCCTGGTCCCAGTCGTTTTCCTCATCGGCCAGGCGAAATTCCAATGTGGCGGTCGCCCCAAGGATTTCTTTAGCGCGCGCGGTATCTTGCACGCCAGGCAATTGCACGACAATCCGGTCACTGCCTTGCTGCTGGATGATCGGCTCGGCGACGCCCAATTCATTGACCCGATTGCGCAAGGTGGTGATGTTCTGTTGCAGGGCAAAGTCACGCTTTTCCTTAATCTCCGGTTCGCCAAGCGTCAGTTTCAAACCCAGCTCACCCGTTTGAGCTTGTTGCAAATTATTCAAGCTCTTACGCAGTAATTGAGCGCCCTTGTCGCGTTCGGCGGCATCTTTAAACTCGATTTGCACACCGCCAGTCGCCGCGCGGCCTACTGAGGTGTACTGCACTTTCTCATTGCGCAATTGGCCACGGATGTCATCGACATAACTATCTTCGATTTGCTTAACGGTCGCAGCCATATCGACTTGCATCAAAAAATGCACCCCGCCGCGCAGATCCAGGCCAAGGTACATGGGATTTAAACCCAGCGCCCGCAGGAAGGAGGGTGCCGCAGAAGCCAGATTAAGCGCGACGATGTAATCACGCCCTAACCGATCTTTCAGCAAATCAGCCGCCTTGAGCTGTTGCTCTGAATCGGCAAAACGGATCAGCAAGCGATCCGCCTCACGCTCCAGCCGTTTATGCGGCAACTTTTCATTATCGAGCACTGCGGCGACGCGACTTTGAAAAGCGGCATCGATGGGGATATTGGCGCGAGCGCCGGAAATCTGCACTGAGGGATCTTCGCCAAACAGGTTTGGCAATGCCAGGATCAGACCAAAGAAAATGATCAGGCCGATCAGCAGATATTTCCACCAGGCGTATTGGTTTAGGACATGCGGACTGGACATGAAACGATAATTCCCGCGTGGGTGCCGGTCGAGGCGCGGCTATAAGGTGCCTTTAAAGGTACCCTTGGGCATCAGTGAGCCAATGGCTTGTTTTTGAACCCTGATTTGCACGCCATCGGCGATTTCTAATTGGACGAAGTTTTCGCCTACGTCGGTAATGCGGGCCAACACGCCGCCACCGGTGACCACTTCATCGCCTTTTTTCAGCCCATCGACCATCTGCTTGTGCTCTTTGGCACGCTTGGTCTGGGGGCGGATCAGCAGGAAATAAAATGCGCCGATCAGGATGATCGGGAATAGCAGATTCAACAGGCCCATCTCGCCGGCGGAAGCAGCGCCGGTTTGCTGAGCAAGGGCGTCTTGAATCAGAAAGCTCAAAATGTGATCCATGAGGGTTCCTTTTTACTGGTCAATCCTGCATGGCGCGCGGCTTCCAAGCGAATCAGGGTTATCGCGGCGCTGCTGTCGCAGGGGCCAGAATCATACTGGGACAAGTTTAACGGAGCCGGTTTTTCAAAGCGCGTCATTATACACGGCCCCGGGCGCTTGCCCGCGATTTTCGTAAATCTCGGCGGCGAATGCTTCGAAACGTTGGCGAACGATGGCGTCGCGCAGATCGCGCATCAATTCCTGATAATAATGGAGGTTGTGAATGGTGTTCAGACGCGCGCCTAAAGTCTCGCGGCATTGATCCAGGTGGCGTAAATAGGCGCGGCTGTAGTGGCGGCAGGTATAGCAGGCGCATTGTTCGTCGAGCGGGCGGTTATCGTGACGATAGCGGCTGTTGCGGATACGAATATCGCCTTGGCGGGTAAAGAGATGACCATTGCGCGCGTTGCGGGTCGGCATCACACAATCAAAGAGATCAATGCCTCGGCGCACAGCCTCAATGATATCTTCCGGCTTGCCAACCCCCATCAGATAGCGCGGCGCGGTGATCGGCAGCAGCGGCGCGGTGTGTTCAAGGATCCGCGCCCGTTCCTCTGGCGGTTCGCCCACCGCTAGGCCGCCGATGGCGTAGCCGTCAAAGCCCAGCTCTCGCAAGCCCTGCGCGGAGACCTGGCGCAAATGGGGATACATGCCACCTTGCACGATACCGAACAAAGCAGCGGGATTGTCGCCATGGGCCTGTTGGCTACGCCGCGCCCAACGCAACGACAGTTCCATCGATTGGCGGGCCTCGGTTTCCGTTGCCGGATAGGGCGTACATTCATCGAAAATCATCACGATGTCCGCGCCGAGCGCCCGTTGCACCGCCATCGATTCTTCCGGCCCCAGGAAAACCGTGCTGCCATCGACCGGCGATTGAAACTTGACCCCGGCTTCGCTGATCTTGCGGATAGCCGCCAGGCTAAAAACCTGAAAGCCGCCGGAATCGGTCAAAATCGGCCCATCCCAGTGCATGAAATCATGCAGGTCGCCATGACCGGTAATTACAGCGGTTCCGGGCCGCAGCATCAGGTGAAAGGTATTGCCAAGGAGGATTTCAGCACCGCTGGCGCGCACTTCTTCAGGGGTCAAGGTTTTGACCGCGCCATAGGTGCCGACCGGCATGAAGGCCGGAGTCTCTACCGTGCCGCGCGCGAACGTTAAGCGGCCACGCCGGGCCGCACCGACGGTCTGCAACAGATCAAAGCGCATGATGGACGGAAAAATAAACCCGTGAGGCTGGAAAAGGGCGCTTATCTTGAGCGTTATACGCCTGCCTGACAAGACGCCGCTTGCTGACTGGCCAGGAAAACCGTATATCGCTTTGCTCGGTTAACGGCGATTGAAGGAGCGGATTGATGAAGATTGGGCGTCGTGGGTTTGCGATGGTCTTGAGTATTTTAACTTGGGCAGCGTCAGCGGCTGATGTCCTGGAAACCGAACAGGTCACAGTCGGTACGACGAAGTTTCAGGTGGAAATAGCCAGGACAGACCAACAGCGCGAGCTGGGGCTGATGTTTCGCCGGGAATTACCCAAGGATGCCGGGATGCTGTTTGAACAACCGCCAGGGCCGGCGCTGTTCTGGATGAAGAACACCTACATTCCGCTGGATCTACTCTATTTCGATACTGAAGGACGCTTGTCGCAAATCCATGCCGGTGTGCCCCCTTGCGTCACGCCAAATTGCCCGATTTATCGGAGTCAAGCTCCAGCCATCCGCTATATTTTGGAAATCAACGCCGGAGAAGCCGCCCGTCGCGGCATTAAGCCAGGCGACCAACTCAAGCTGCCGGAGTCATTAAACCGCCACTGAAGCCTTGATCGCCGGATGCGTCTGATAATCCAGAATCTCGAAATCTTCGTAACGATAGTCAGCCAGCGTCGGTGGGCGGCGCTGGATCATCAGGCGTGGGGCAGGGTAGGGTTGGCGGCTCAGTTGCAGCCGAGCTTGTGCTTGATGATTGAGATAAAGATGGCAATCGCCACCGGTCCAGATGAATTCGCCAACCTGTAAGTCGGTTTGTTGCGCAACCAAATGGGTCAACAGCGCGTAGCTGGCAATGTTAAACGGCACGCCTAGAAATAGATCAGCACTGCGCTGGTAAAGCTGGCAAGACAGCTCGCGATTGGCCACATAAAATTGAAACACCACATGGCAGGGCAGTAGCCGCATTTTCGCCAGTTCACCGACATTCCAGGCCGATACCACAATGCGCCGTGAATCTGGATCGCGGCGCAATAGCTCGATAGCCTTGGCGAGCTGATCGATATGCTCACCCTCGCGGGTTTCCCAGTCAGTCCATTGCTTGCCATAAATCGGTCCCAAATCACCGGTTTCGTCGGCCCATTCGTCCCAGATCGTGACCCCATGAGCGTGGAGATAGCTAACGTTGGTATCACCGCGCAAAAACCAGAGCAGTTCGTGAATGATCGAAGGCAAATGCAGTTTCTTGGTCGTCACTAATGGCAGACCCGCCCGCAGATCGAAGCGCAATTGCGCCCCAAAAAGGCTCAGCGTGCCGACGCCAGTCCGGTCAGCCTTAGGGGTACCCTGCTCCAATACCTGCCGTAGCAGATCAAGATAGGCTTTCATTCGGTATGCGGTTTACTGGGCAGATCGACGATAAAGCTGGCACCCTCGCCTAGGGCGCTTTCCACCCAAATGCTGCCGCCATGGTGTTCAACGATTTTTTGACTGATCGGCAAGCCTAGGCCGGTGCCTTTGGGTTTGCCACCGTGGATGTCGGCAACTTGATGGAATTTCTCAAAAATCAATTGGTGTTGATCGGGCGCTATACCTGGCCCGTTGTCTATCACCACGATGCGCCAGCGACTTTCCAGCGGATAGAGTTGGATGGTGACTTCGCCGCCTTGATCGGGGCAAAATTTCACCGCATTGGACAGCAGGTTGATGATCACCTGGATGAGCCGATCCCGATCACCGACGACGATCACCGACCTTTCGCCTAGCTTTTCATGCAATTTAACGGCTTTATCGCGAAACAGCTGACTGGTGGAGTTGATCGCGTCCTGAATCAGATTGCGAAGATCGATTTCCTCGATATGCCAATCAATCCGGCCAGAGTCGATTTTTGCCATGTCCAGCACTTGATTGATCAAACGGGTTAACCGCTCGCTTTCCTTGACCACGATGCCGAGAAACTGGCTTCGTTGCTCCACGGGAACTTCGGGACTGGAGAGAAGGATTTCCGAGAAGGCGCGAATTGAGGTCAACGGCGTGCGCAGTTCGTGGGTGACGGTGGAGATAAACTCGTCTTTGAGTTGATCAAGTTTTTGTAGTCGATTGTTGGCCTCGCGCAGCTCAGCGGAAGTGGCTTCCAGTTCCCGCGATTTTTGCTCCAGTCGGCGGCTGTATTCGATGACCTGGGTGCTTTCATCAAGAATCGTCATGACCTCCTCGATGCTGAGCACCTCACCCATCACGATGGAGGAAATCATCACCCGCGCCGATGCAGCCCCAATGGCCCCCGCCAGCAGACGTTCGGTGTAGTGAATCAGCCGTGAATCAGCCTGGAGCGGGTAGCCATTTTGCTGGTGAGCATAATGATCGAAGGCCTCGCTGGCCCGCTGTGGACCGAGAAAGCGCGCCAGCAGGTCATAAAGGTCGGTGGTTTCAGCAACCCCACGCCAGAGCAACGAATCACCATCATGACGATCCTGCTCAAGGACATTGACGAACTGACTGCCTTGCACTTGTTCAATCGGGTCGGGGCGACTTAACAGTGAGCCAAACAGCAGGCCGCCAACATTGACCAACATGCTCCAGAACACCGCGTGCATGTAAGGATCAAGTTGCTCGATCCCCAGCAGGGCGTAGGGCTTTAATAGCTCCAAACCATAAGGCCCATGTTCAATAAAGTTGGCGTCCAGCCACCCGGAGCGAGCCATCGCCGGTAGCAGCAGCGTGTAAGCCCACACGATGAAACCGCCGCTCAGGCCGATGAGCGCCCCGCGTCGATTCGCCCGTTTCCAGAACAGGCCGATCAAAATCGGTGGAGCAAACTGGGCGGCGGCCGCAAAGGACACCAGACCGCTCGTCACCAGGGCGTAGGATTCGCCAATGAAGCGGTAGTACAAATAACCCAGCAAGATCAATACGGCGATGCCAGCGCGGCGGATGCCCAATAAAAGTCCGGACAGATCGTGGCGCTCGGCAAGCCAGCGGGGGTTAGCCCGCAGCAGCAGGGGCATCACCAGATCATTGCAGACCATCGTCGATAAAGTAATGGTTTCGAACAGGATCATGCTGGTGGCGGCCGACAGTCCACCAAGAAACGCCAGTAGTGCAAGGTCCGGTTTGTGTTCGGCCATCGGCAGCGCCAGCACGAACATATCGGCATCGACGCCGCCATTGGGGAAGGTCAGCCGCCCGCCCAGCGCGATCGGCAGAACGAATAAGTTGATAATGAACAGATACAACGGAAACAGCCAAATCGCCTTACGGATGTGGGTTTCGTTGACATTTTCCACCACCAGCACCTGAAATTGCCGGGGTAGAAACAGGAAAGCCATCATCGCCAGGAAGGTCAGTGACAGCCAACCGCCATAGCCGCCCGGCACTACTTGAAAACGCATCAACGCCGCCAGTTCCGGTTTGGCGGCCGCCTGTCCGAACAGATCGGTCGGCCCGCCAAACATCCCGAAAGTCACTGTGATCCCCACTGCAACGAAGGCCACTAACTTAAAGAGCGATTCGAAAGCGACGGCGGCGACCATCCCCTCATGTCGTTCGGTATTATCAATGTGGCGGGTGCCGAACAGAATGGCGAAGACGGTCAGCACCAGAGCTACATAAAAGGTGGTATCCGACCAAACCGGATGTTCAGCCGTGTCAGCCATGGCGACCGTCGGGTATTGGCGGAGCAGACTGAAACTGGTGGCGATGGCTTTAAGCTGGATGGAGATATACGGCAGGATGCCAAGCACCACGATTACGGTCACCATGCCCGCCAGCAAACCGCTTTTGCCATAGCGGGAAGCCACGAAATCGGCGATGGAGGTGATGCGGTGGATTTTGGTGATCCGCACAATCCGGCGCAGGACAAACCAAAACAGCACGGCCATCAGCGTTGGGCCGAGATAGATCGGCAGGAAGTCTACCCCACCGGTCGCGGCCAAGCCGACACTGCCGTAAAACGTCCAGGCGGTGCAGTAGATCGCCAGCGACAAGGTATAGATGTAGGGATTGGCGATGATCGAGCGGCCGATATCGGCGCGATGATCGCCATAGTAGGCAATCGCGAACAAGACGCCCATATACGCCAGGGCGCTGCCGATAATGATGCTGTCGCTCAACATTAAGGCCGTGGCCCCCGCTCAGCATCGCCGTCGCCGCTCTGCTCAGTGAGGCTAGGGCGGGTCTGTGACGGAGGCTCTGAGGGCAGGGGCATCGAGTGATCGGGTTCGTGGAGATCAGAACGACTCACGATAACAATCAAAAGCACGATGATCAGCAGCCAGAATCCATAAATGTAGAGATACAGTAACGGAATCCCCAGGGGCAGCCAGCCCGTGTCGAACAAATCCAGAAACGGATAGTTCAAGGCGACGACGCTGGCTACGAAGAGGATCGCAATCGATTCCTTGGATTGTTGGCGCATGAACGGAAAGGCTGTAACGGATAATGGAGGCTGAGTGGGAGATCGCCGGGCAAATAGCGCCGATGAAAACTAAAAATTAGCTTGTGTCTTGCGAATTGCAACCATCTTATCGGATACCGCCAAGGCTTCGCCCAGCGTCTTTACCCCTTGAGCTTCGAGTAAGTCTAACAATTTCAGAAACACCCGCGCAGTGACCAGAGAATCACCCAGGGCGTTATGGCGATCATGGACATCAACCCCTAGCCGGTCGGCGATGGCATCGAGATTATGATCATCGGTGTAATCATGCAGGTAGCCCGATAGCAAGAGCGTATCAAGCACCGGATTACCAAACCGAGGCCCACCCTTTTGCTCCTTGATTTTGAGGAATTTCATGTCAAAAGCGGCGTTATGGGCTACCAGAACCGTTTGATCGCCGCCAACGAAGGCATGAAATTGCGGCAAAATCACACTGCAACCGGGCTTGTCCTTCACCATCTCATCGGTAATGCCATGGAAGCGGATGGTCGCTTTGGGAATCACTTTGCCGGGATTGACCAACTGGTCAAACTGCTCGCCAGCCAGTAAACGCCGGTTGACGATGCGTACGCCGGCAATCTGGATGATCTCATCGCCCTGCGAGGGTGCCAGGCCGGTGGTTTCGGTATCAAACACCACATAGGTCAACGCCGTCAGCGGGTAGTTGAGCAGATCGCCCCAGTCAGCCTGCTTGTCCTCACCGAGTGAAAAGTCATAGAACTCCGGGCGATCCGGTAAAGAGGCCAGCGGTTCTTTCCATTGATGATCCGAGGCTGGCAACGGCAGGCGTAACAGGGCATATCCAGAGCGCCGGTGCGCTTGACTCCATAATTCACTCCCATGACGGCTGAGAATTTCCCCAACCGTATTGGCACCGACCAGATCCTGGACGTTCTCACCCATCCAGCTTTCTAGTTGCTCGGCAGGGACGGGTTCGCCCGCCCAGATGATATCGAGATAAACGCGGCGATTACCCAGCAGGCACTCGATTTCGAAATCCTGGCCGATCTCACCAGCGCGTAACTGCGCAATCAGGAATTCGAGCAGTAAGGTGACTGAGTGGCTGTCGATACGCAGCCACAGCGGAGTGCCGGTCGATTGGACGGTTAAACCGTCGCGTTGCTCCAAATGGCGGACAACGCCGCCGATCAGTTCGGCTGAATAGACGTTGTGCATTGGCCAGCGATTGGCATACAGGGTGCGTAGATCCAGGGTCAGCTCCTGCAACCGCTGACTGAGCCGCTCGCTTTCCTCAACAATCACCCGCTGAAACGCCTGCCGCTGAGCCAGGTCCATGTCGCCGAATTGTAAGACGGTCTCTGCCGCCGCGCGCAAACTGGCCAGAGGTCGGCGCAGATCGTCGGTGCGGGTTTTGATGGCAGCGCGTTCGATTTGTTGGGTCACATCGCGGAAAGTGATCACAAAGCCCGCTTCGCGCCCGACCACCCCAGGCAACAGGCTGATTCGGCAGTGGAACATCGCCTGATCATCGACAGTGGCACAGACGAATTCAGCATCGCTGTTGGCGTCTGCGCCCTCTGCGCTTTGGCGTCGGTAATGCAGCAGTTGCAGGGTGCTTTCAATCGGCGCGCGGGTCCACAAGTCGTACAGGGAACGACCAAGGCCGAGCAACTGACGATTGGGCAACAGTTTCATGGCCGCTGGATTGTAAAGCAGGATGCGGGCGGCACTGTCGCAAACCAGTACGCCTTCGGATAAGGCGCGCAAAACCGCCTCCAGCCGAGCTTTCTGTTCTTCAATTTCGGCGGTGGCCGTTACGGTGGCCGCTGCAACGTCACGGCGGGCGCTATGGAGGGCTTCACCTAATTCCAGCAGCATCGGTGGAAATTCCCCCAGCCAATGCTGTTTGGGCAGTTCCAGCACATAACCGGCATTGCTGCGGGTGATGATGCGCGCGCCCCGCGCCAGACCACCGAGCGGAATAAAAAAGTGCCAATCCAGTAAGGCCCAGGCCGCCGTAGCCGCGCCGATCAGGGCAAAGGCCGCCAGCACCACCCAGAGCAACAACAGATCATGCTGCTCCAGGGCCGATGCGCTTTGATGGATCTGCCAGCCAAGCCAGCTCAGAGAAACGATGGCTATGCCAACCGGAATCAGCCACAACAGCCAAAGTCGGGTCCGATACGTCATAGGATCAGCCGGATTCTGCCAGCAACTCGCGTACCCGCTCCACCACTTCCTGGGTGGCGAAGGGTTTAGTGATGTAATCGTCGGCTCCCAACGCCATGCCTTTCTCCCGCTCGACTTCGCGTCCCTTAGCGGTCAGCATGATAATGCGCACGGCTTTCCAATCAGGATTGGCGCGAATCGCCTGGCATACTTCATAGCCGTTTTTGCGCGGCATCATCACATCAAGCAGCACCAGGTCGGGTGCTTCGGTCGCCATGGCTGCCAGGGCCGCCTCGCCGTCTGAGGCGGTGCGTACCTGGAAACCGGCCTGCTTCATCAAAAATTCCAAAGACAACACGATGTTCGGCTCATCGTCCACCACCAAAATCTTGTTCGCCATAATACCCCCGGTTGGCCAGCGCTCTTGCAGGAACGCATAGTATGACGATTTTACGAGCCGTTTCGTTGTGGGTCATTGTCGCGTGGTTCGGTGGCCTCATCGGTCTTTTTATCAGTGGGATCCTTGGCGGTGGCCCCGACTTTGGCGACGGCTTCCCAGAATTTCTGCATCATTTCCATCGAGTGGAGTTGCACCGGTAACAGGGGTTTAAAAAACTGGTTGAACGATTCGAGATTAATCGACCCGCGTTTTACGTTGTCACGCAGAGTTTGCAGCACATCATCATGCAGAGGCTGCATGTTCGGTAGCCCCAGGAATTCGCGCATTTCCTGGGCGGTGGCTTCTACGCTGACATTCACTTTCATGGAGAGATTTCCTCGTGTACGGGGTGGAGGCTTTATTGCAGAGGCCAAAAGGGCAGTGGCAGTACTCACTGGGGCCAAGCATAGCAGGAAAAGCCGAACGCTCGGCTAATCGAGGGCTGACCGGATGGTTTTTAACACCGTAACCGTGGGCTGCCTGCTAGATTAAAAAGCTCATCTGGGTGTGCAATCGATGCTTTTCAAGGGTGGATCAGCGCAAAAATCGGGTCAAAACCGCTGCAAGCTGCATCTGATCAAACGGTTTACTCAAGTAGTCGTCCATCCCGGCGGCCAGGCATTGTTCACGAATTCCTTTGGCGACGTTGGCAGTGAGGGCGATGATTGGCAGGCGGGATGCGCCTTTCGCTTCCTGTCGGCGGATCTCAACCGTTGCGGCGAAACCATCCATGACCGGCATTTGACAATCCATCAGCACCAGATCGTACTGAGTTGCCAAGGTCGCCAGCACCGCTTTGCTGCCGTCGGGGACGATATCGACCCGACATCCTAATTGCTCCAGCATGGCACGGGCCACTTCCTGATTAACCGGATTATCTTCCGCGACCAGCACGTAGGCCTTGAAGCGTGGACGAGCGCCCAGGCGCGGGCTGGTGGATGGGTCTTTGACATCAGTTGTCACCCGTGCCAGGGTGAGCCGGAACCAAAAGCTGGCACCTTGACCTGGCGCGCTATCAACACCAATCCCCCCGCCCATTAAGGCGACCAATTGCCGACAAATGGCAAGCCCCAGACCAGTGCCGCCATATTGACGAGTCACCGCTCGCGTGGCTTGGGCGAAGGGTTCGAAAATTCGGGCCTGCGCTTCACGCGCAATACCAATGCCGGTATCGCTCACCTCAAACTTAAGCTGTCCCTGCTCAGCGGTGATCCAATCAGCGCTGACTCGTAGCGTCACCCGGCCTTGTTCGGTGAATTTAATGGCATTGGCTAACAGATTGGTCAGAACTTGACGCAAGCGGATCGGATCGCCAAACCAGCGGCTTGGCAATGCCTCCGGGATTGCCACTTCCAATAGTAAATCCTTGCTGCCCACCCGCTCGGCGAAGAGCATGGACGCATCGTTGATCAACCGGCGCAAATCGAAATCAATGGTTTCCAATGACAACTTGCCCGACTCGATTTTCGAGAAATCAAGAATATCGTTGATAATGCTCAGTAAACCCTTGCCTGAGCGAAGCGCGGTTTGCGCAAATCGGTGTTGCCGCTCATCCAGTGGTGTGTCTAACAGTAGCTCCGTCATGCCCAACACCCCATTGAGGGGCGTGCGGATCTCATGGCTCATGGTTGCCAAAAATTCGCTCTTGGCGCGGTTGGCCGCTTCCGCCTCGTGCTTGGCTTGCGCTAATTCCTGTTCCAGGCATTTGCGCTGATCAATGTCGCGACTGATGCCGATCAACCCCAGGATATTGCCAGTTGGATCCAGATAAGGGGTTTTTAGAGTTTCGATCACGGTGCGGCGGCCGTCCGGGTGATCAAGCCATTCTTCATCGCGCCGAGGTTGGCCGCTGGCCAGCACCTGACGATCTTTGGTGCGGAAAACTACAGCGACTTCTTTGGGGAATAAATCCAGGTCGCTGCGGCCCACGATGTCTCGTTCATCGCATCGCATGGAGTCGGCGAACGCTTTATTGCAGCCCAGATAAATGCCCGCGTTATCCTTGTAGAAGATCAGATCGGGGATTGAATCGATCAGACCGTGTAACAGGGCGCGCTCCTGATTTAGACGGTCTTGTGCTGCAAGCAAGGTATGGTTGCTATCGCCCAAACGGCGCCCCACGGTGGCCAGGATCTGCACGGAACGATCCAGTTCCCTGACCGCGAGTTGGGGCGGGGACTGGTAAAAATCTCCAACCCCGATCCGCTTGGCCATCACATTGATTTGCGCCAGATGTTCCACGAGCAGACCGCTCATCCGCCGGACGAGCCGATACAACGTGGCAAAAAACACAAGGTGGAAAAGCAGGATCAGACCAGCCAGCCATACCCCGTCCGGCTTGGCAGTCACACCGATCCGCCCAAGCAAGCCGGTCTCATGGGTCAGCAGGTAACTGACGATCAGTAAAGCGTCGATAATCAACAAAGGAGCCAGTGCGGCTGGCACATAACGCCGCCACATCAAGCTTAGTAAAGATTGGCTCTGGTTATCCCGCCCGATCATGACGTTGGATGACACCACTTTGCCCTGAGTAGAGCGGTTGCAATCAGCCAATCGTGTGGCGGCTGCGACTGCGGCCACGCTTAAGATGCACTAGCAACAGCGAGATGGCAGCGGGGGTGACGCCGGGAATACGACCGGCCTGGCCGAGCGTCTGGGGCCGGGTGCGGCTTAATTTTTCACTGACTTCGCGCGATAGGCCGTGGACTTGGGCATAGTCAAAATCGCCAGGTAGCGTTAGCTCTTCGTAGCGGCGCTGGCGTTCAATCTCAACATGCTGCCGGTCGATATAGCCTGCATACTTGGCCTGGATTTCGACTTGCTCGGCAACCTGCGGGTCCGCTTCTCCCGGCCCAATACCAGGCAAGCTCATCAGGCCCACGTAGGTGACTTCGGGGCGCCGTAACAGCTCGACAGCGCGGCTTTCGCGGGTGAGTGGGCCTTGCAGCACCGCCTCGATCTGGGCATCGTCAAACTGGCTGGGCCGCAGCCGGATCTCGTGCAAACGCGCGGTTTCACGGGCAATGGCATCGCGTTTGGTGGTGAAGGCGTGCCAGCGGGCATCGTCCACGACGCCCAGACGGCGACCGATTTCAGTAAGCCGCAGATCGGCGTTATCTTCCCGCAGCAGTAAGCGGTGTTCAGCGCGGCTGGTAAACATCCGATAGGGTTCGCTGGCCCCACGGGTAATGAGGTCATCGATCAACACGCCCAGATAAGCCTGGTCGCGATGCGGCCACCACGGCTCGGCATCGCGCGCGAAACGCCCGGCGTTGATCCCGGCCAGCAAGCCCTGGGCGGCAGCTTCTTCATAGCCGGTGGTGCCGTTAATCTGACCGGCGAAGAACAGTCCGCGCAGCGCACGGGTTTGCAGTGAATAGTCCAAATCGCGCGGATCGAAAAAATCGTACTCAATCGCGTAGCCGGGCCGCGTGATGTGCGCATTTTCCAGACCCTTGATCGACCGGACTAAATCAAATTGCACATCAAATGGCAAACTGGTGGAAATGCCATTGGGATAAAATTCATGAGTCTGCAAGCCTTCCGACTCCAGAAAAATCTGGTGCGACGCCTTGTCGGCAAAGCGGTGAATCTTGTCTTCGATGGATGGGCAATAACGTGGGCCGACCCCTTCGATGACCCCGGCAAACAGTGGCGAACGATCCAGACCGCTGCGAATGAATTCGTGGGTGCGCTCACTGGTATGGGTAATCCAGCAGGAGACCTGCGGCGGATGCTCGGCGACAGAGCCTAGGTAGGAAAACACCGGACAAGGCAAATCGCCGGGCTGTTCGGTCATCTGCGAAAAATCAATGCTCCGGCCATCAAGACGCGGTGGCGTGCCGGTTTTCAGCCGGCCTACACGCGGTGCGAGTTCCCGCAACCGGGCGGCCAGCGCGTTGGCGGGCGGATCGCCAGCCCGGCCCCCTTCATGGTGCGCCATCCCGACATGAATCCGGCCCGCCAGAAAGGTGCCTGCGGTCAGAATCACGGCGCGCGCTGCGAATTGGACCCCGCTTTGGGTGATAACCCCGGCGATGCGCTCCCCTTCGACGATGAGGTCAGTCGCGGCTTGCTGAAAGACCCGCAAGTTAGGCTGATTCTCAATCAAGCGCCGCACAGCGGCTTTGTAAAGTGCCCGATCCGCCTGGCAACGGGTCGCCCGCACCGCCGGTCCTTTGCGGCTATTGAGGATACGAAACTGGATACCCGCCTGGTCAGCCGCTTGCGCCATGATCCCGCCCAGCGCATCGATTTCCTTGACCAGATGGCCTTTACCAATCCCGCCGATGGCGGGGTTGCAACTCATGGCCCCCACCGTTTCGATGGTATGCGTCAGCAGCAGGGTATTCGCTCCCAGCCGCGCGGCGGCCATACAGGCTTCGGTGCCTGCATGGCCACCGCCGATGACAATGACATCAAACGTTTCGGCGTAGCGCATAGTGATTTGGAACCTAGACCCACTCAGTCCGGCGATGGCAGTTGGACGGCATAGTTCGACACCGGCAAGGCGACGGTCAGCACCCCCTGTTTGAGGAGAAACTGGGCAAAGCGTTTGTAACCGCTTTCATCCAGCGCCGCCGGTCGCCGCGCCAGCCGAGGCAAAGTATCACGCCAGGCGCGCCGATTCAGCTCATCGTCCAAATCCTTGTGCTTGCCAATAAAAGCTTTCCAGGATTCATCGGGATGATTAAGAAGATAAAGCGTAGCGTTTTCCAGCGCTGTTAGGAATTTCCGGTAACGCTCATCAGTGAGTTTCTCGCGATTGGCCACCAGCACCAGCTCGTCGTAGGGGGGAATCCCTTCTTCTTCAGGATAGAAGGCGCGACCGGGCTTTTTGGCCAGTTCAAGCTGATTGAGTTCAAAGTTGCGAAAGGCACCGATCACGGCATCCACCTGTTTTGAGAGCAGCGCGGGCGACAGGGCAAAATTGACATTTACCAGGGTCACGTCTTCGATTTTCAGGCCCGCTTTAGTCAGCATGGACTTTAGTAAAGCTTCCTCAAAGCCGCCAACCGAATAGCCGACTTTATGGCCTTTAAGATCGGCAATGCTTTTCACCGGGCCATCCTTGAGCACCACCAATGAATTGAGCGGTGTCGCTACCAGTGTGCCGATCCGTTTGATCGGAAGCCCAGCGTTGACGTGGATAAACAGTTGTGGCTGATAGCTAATGGCCAGATCGACTTTGCCAGCGGCGGCCAGTTTCGGCGGGTCGTTGGGATCGGCGGGCGTTTGCAGTTCGACTTCCAAATCCTGAGCGGCGAAGAAGCCTTTTTCCTGGGCGACGATCAAAGCCGCATGGTCTGGATTGACGAACCAATCGAGCATAACGGTCAATTTTTTACTGCCAGCAGCGGGTGGAGTGGCGCTCCAGCCATGCGGAGCGAACGCCACGAAGGCGAGCAAAAGAGTTATAGCGCGTAACATGTTGTGCATAGGGTTTGCTTCAGTTTAATAAGTTAAGGTTTCGGGATCGGTTGTCGGCGTAGTGGGATGCCACGGCAGCAACCGTTTCAAGCTGGCGTCAACAAGAAAGTAAAGCAGAACTGCCAGAGCGGCCAACACAAATAAAGCGGCGAACATCAAGCTTACCTGCATTCGACTGTTAGCGTGGAGCATTAAATATCCTAAGCCAGCACTGGAGCCGACCCACTCGCCCAGCACGGCTCCAATAGGTGCCACTGCCGCCGCCACCCGGATGCCGGAGGCGAGAGCTGGTAAGGCGGCTGGAATAGCGATATGGCGTAAGATCGCCCAGCGTTGGGGTTTGGCCAGCATCACCCGGGCGAGATCCAGCCAACCGCGCGGGGTATGGCGTAAGCCATCATAAAAGTTGGCTGTCACCGGAAAATAGATGATCAGCATCGACATGGCGATTTTGGAACCCATGCCGTAACCCAACCACAACACCAACAGCGGCGCAATCGCGAAGACAGGAATGGCCTGGGAAGCGATCAGCACTGGCAGCAGCCAACGCCGGGCGCGTTGCGAATAACTCAGCAGCAAAGCGCTGGCGCAGCCCAGGAGTGTTCCTGAAACCATGCCGAGAATAATTTCCAGCGCAGTCACTCCAGCATGATCGATGAGTAAGCCTTTGTCCTGCCACAGACTCGCCAACACCGCCAGTGGACCGGGGAGGATATAAGGCGGTAAATCTCCCAACACCACAACGACTTGCCACAGCAGCAATAAACCGATCAATGTCGAGAGTAGCCGTCCTAAGCTTTTCATGCCGCTTCCAGCCGCTGTAGGATGGCTCGATAAGCCGCTTGCAGCGTCAGATCGCCCGGATCGCGCGGCGGTGTGCCGGGCAGATCCGGCAAGACGCTTAAGGTGGCCGGTCGACCATTCATGATTAAGATTTGCTCGCCCAGGCGCAGGGCTTCCAGGGGATCGTGGGTGATGAGCAAGACAGTGCGCCCGGCCAGCAGTTCAGCGGCCAAGGCTTGCAGGCGTAGCCGGGTCAGGGCGTCCAATCCCGAAAATGGCTCATCCATCAACACCAACGGCCGGTCTTCCATCAGGGTGCGGGCTAGCGCCACGCGCTGACGCATACCACCGGATAGCGTATCCGGGCGCACCAGGGCGCTGTCCGCCAACCCCACCCGCGCCAGCAAATCCAGCGCGCGGGATCGATCAGCCGGTTCGCCACGCAATCGGCTACCGAGCATGACGTTTTGCAGTACGCTCAACCAGGGCAGCAACAAATCCTGCTGCGCCATGTAAGCCACTCGACCGGTTAAGCTCTGGCCATCGCTCCCGCGCAGATCGCCGCTAACGCCTGGTGGAGTCAGGCCCGCTAGTAGCCGCAGCAGGCTACTTTTACCAATGCCGCTAGGCCCAAGCAGGCAGGTGAACACACCGCCCTGCAATTCGAGATCAAGGCCATCAAATAACACCAGACCGCCGTAGGTCAGGCGGGCATTGCGCAAGCTGACCGCAAGCGGCAGGGCAGGAGAAATTGCAAGGGGAGAAGCAGGGTGTGCTGGTGGGGTCATTCGATCATCGGGTCCGGCCGACGAAGCTTGACCGTCAGCATAGGGCAGTATTTAAGAATTAATCAGCATAAATATATAGATATTAATTCCTTTTAGGTTTATCAATTCGTTGCTAGTTTAGCAAAAGCGTAAAGTTAAATTTACTGGCATTTTTGTTGGTAAACAGAGCAGAAAAGGCAGACAGGCGATGACGCAAGCGATAGCGCAGCCCGAATCAGCGGAAGCAGAAACAAATCCGTGGTTCGATCTTGATGCGATGAATCGCGAACTAGAAGCGGCGAGCGCCGAAAAGCGGGTTGCCTGGACGCTGGAAAGCTTTCCCAATCATGTGGTTTTGACCTCCAGTTTTGGCGCTCAATCCGCTGTTTGCCTGCATATGGCAGTCGCTCAACAAGCGGATATCCCTGTGGTCTTGATTGACACCGGCTATCTGTTCCCGGAAACCTACCGTTTTATCGACGAACTGGCTGAGCGCTTGGCGCTGAATCTCCAGATCTTTCGCGCGCCGCACGGGCCGGCCTGGCAGGAAGCGCGCTACGGTAAACTGTGGGAACAGGGATTGGAAGGGATTGAACGCTATAACCGCATCAACAAAGTCGAGCCAATGCAGCGCGCCCTCAAGGAATTGGGAGCCACCGCCTGGATCTCCGGTCTACGGCGACAACAGGCGCAAAGCCGCCAGCATCTGGATGTGCTGCTATGGCGCAATGGCCGCTGTAAAGTCCATCCGCTGATCGACTGGACTGACCGCGACGTTTACCACTATCTGAGCCGATACGATTTGCCTTATCACCCGCTCTGGGAGCAGGGCTATGTCTCCATCGGCGACGTTCATACGACCCGGCGCCTGGTCGATGGCATGACCCCTGAGGAAACGCGCTTCTTCGGCCTCAAGCGCGAATGCGGTTTGCACGAGCAGGTTTGAAGCGCCTCGCCGCGCCTGGCGGATCAGCGATGCTCGCTAATCCGCGCTCGACTTACGCCGGACGATGATTGCCAGGTGTCCCACTACTCAGGTGATTGCGTGGCCAGCGACCGCCCTGGCTGACTAGCCAGTCTAGTTGGTGAGCTTCAACGGCTGCTGAAAATAGATACCCCTGGCCAAAATCACAACCCAGCTCGCGCAAACGATCCAGTTGCTCCATACGTTCGATTCCTTCGGCGACCGAGCGCAACTTCAGGGTGGCGGCTAGGTCGATCAAGCTGGTGGTAAGCGCCAGACCCTCTCCCTGGGTACCGATTCCATCGACAACCGATTTATCAATTTTTAAAATATCTGCTGGAAAGCGGCGGATATGCTCAGCGGAAAGTTGACCAGTCCCAAAGTCGTCAATCGCCAGCCGTAAGCCCATGGCTTTCAAAGCCTGAGCCTGATCGATGGTTGATTCCGGGGCTTGCATGATCGCTGTTTCAGCGATTTCCAAAACAAGCGCGGCAGGTCTAAGACCGGTCTCTTCCAGAGCAGCGCTGATACTTGAGATTAAATCAGGACTTTGCAACTGACCGATTGAGAGATTGATAGCAATCTGCAAGGCGCTGACGGTGCGGCAATGAAGATGAGCGATATGTCGGCACGCTTCCCGCAATGCCCAATAGCCAAGCTGCGTCATTTCGCCGATCTCCTCGGCCAAAGGAACGAACTCATCGGGTGAGACGGTCCCCCGCGTAGGGTGTCGCCAGCGCAGCAATGCCTCGACACCGATCATGGCACCAGTCCATAGATTCATGACAGGCTGATAGACTAGCTCAAATTCGGCGCGTGCCAGCGCATCGCGCAGGTCCGCCTTAAGTTCCGACTGTCGCAATAAAATATCATTCATGGTCAAGCCGCCGATCCTGATGCGAGTAGGCGAGGGCTGGTCGCGTAATTAGAAGGTGTTTCAATCACCCCCTCGGCAAAACAGCTAAAACGGTATCGTAATTAACGCTTTGCTTTGCTTTTTTGTAAGGCTTGGCGCGAACCGAAGCCGACCACGAATCGGGTAGGAGGCTGTTCGGACGAACAGCTTCAGAAAAAATTATTTTAAATCAATTGTTTTTCTAGAAATCTGAAGTGCATTGATGGCTCAGTGAGGTGTTTAATCTAACAATGTGTTAATTAAGATTAACAGCAAACTGATTTTCCCTCCGTCTCCAGGACATATTACTGCAAAAAGAGTGTTTTTTATATAGAAGTCTATCCAATCTTCAGATAAAACCAGGGCAACCGCCGTGTTCTGTCGTCAGCCGAGTCGGTCTAGGTGGGCGTAGGGAGGTAGGCTTTGTAAGCGCTGATCATCGACAGCGCCGCCAACCGTGAAATGGTAAAGCGACTGCCATGTCAAATCCGTTAAACCCAGTAAGCGGTGCAAGGCATCATCAAAAAAACAGCCGATTCCCGTCGCGCGAATACCGCTGGCTTCAGCTTCCAGATAAAGAATTTGCCCCAGTATTCCTGTTTCCCAAAACAATTCCCGGTATACCCAGGCTCCGGCGTTCAGGGGATTAGCAAACTCAGTCAAAAAGCTCACGGCAAAGCAGGAGTCGGCGGCAATCTCTTGATGGCAACAAATCGTTTGGGCAGCATCACGGGCGTCACCTGCGGTCAGCTTATAAAGCGGTAAATCGCTTGAAGCGACGGTAACCGGTGCCCATTCCCAGTGACCGTGCAAGGCAGCTTGCAGTTGCGGCAATGCCTCTGGCGAGCGCACCAGCAGATAAAGGCCAGGACTCATATCGTCGATCCGGTGAACGAAGAAAAGCGGATGCACCCGTGGCCGGTACGGCCAGCTATCCAGTGGTGGCACATCGCGACGCGGCAGCAGTGCATCGAGCATGGCGAGCCAACGCTGAGCTGGCAAACGGGTTGACCCGTCAAAGGCAACAGCGCTGCGCCGCTGCCGGATCAATGCCGCCGCACTGGCTGTACAACCTGATTCGCTTAGAGTGGGATAATCGGGCGGCTCGAAAAGGAATGTCGTTGAGACCGTGGGCCGATGCGCGGCTGCGGTGACATCGGCGATGCCACGCCATTCACGCTGAGAGTGGCTTAACCGGTTAGCCTGACCCATGAAAGTCAGCTTATCCGCCAGTCGATTGGGCGACAGGTTGGGCGGCGGTGAGTGCGGACCGATCCATAGCGCGACTTCGGGAGTCTCCGGCTCGGCATCCGCAAAATCGTCCGTCCGGTTTAGACCTAGCAAGGCGCTAAGCTCGTCATCGCTCCACTCGGTGAGCAGTCGCGTTCGCCATCCCAGCGCCGCAGCGGCATAGGCGAGGGCGGCGATGGCGTGACCGCAATCGTGCTGGCAATAGCGGTAAGCCCGCAAGCCGTACTTCCAGGCTTCGCGCCAATGAACGCTGCTCAGTGCCACTACCACCCCGCTCTGTAAAACGTTATCCCAGCTACCGGCATCCGGGACCACGCGTTGCTCAATAACGTGATCGCGGCTGACGTAGTGATAGACGCCAGCGGACAAGCCCGACAGGGTGGGGCAGAGCAAATAGCCTTCGGTTGGGTGCAGGTTACCGCTGGATGGATTGCAGCGCAGCGCCCAGCGTGAGCCACCATGCTGTTTCCAGGCTGATAAACCTAACGACAGTTCCAACAAAATCGCTAACGAATCGCGCTCAAGCGGATAAGGGGCCGGACGTTCACCCCGGCGAATGGATGCAAATGAGGTCGATAATGAATCAGCCTGCAGCGCCAATTCAATGCGTGGGGTACCCGTAAAGCGACGAAACGGGTCAGGTTGATTGGCCCAATCCAATCCACCAGGGCCGGGCGCGTAGCGCTCCAGGTGATGTTTGCTCGCCTGATGGTAGGCTATGATGGCCGCTGTCAGGTCTGCGTCAAACTGTTTTGATTTCATCGATTAAGCCTCCAGGCGCTACGAACTGTCATCCCCATCATTCACTCATGACCATGCGACAAGCGGTCGTCTCTTCGACAGGTTTTTATTGAGAATGATTCTCATTTGTCTTATAATCCATTAAAAATACGCAAAGAATAACCTCCTGGGCTACTCAACTATGTGAGTCGCTCTGGTCCTTTCAGGCAAATGTCTCACTTCTAAAGGTGGCAAAACGATGAGCAAGGAAATCGACAAAACTCAGGCGATCAGCATCCTGAATCAGATCATGGAATTGGAACTGGCCGGTGTGGTGCGCTACACCCATTATGCCCTGATGGTGTTTGGCTATAACCGGATTCCGATTGTCGGCTGGCTCAACTCCCAGGCTGATGAAAGCTTGTTGCACGCTCGACAGGCGGGCGAGTTGATCACCGGGCTGGGTGGCCATCCTTCCTTGGGAATCGGGCCACTGTTGGAAACCGAAAAGCACGATATTGGCGATATCTTGCGCGAGTCCCTGGCACACGAACAAGCAGCGCTCGATGCTTATTATCGCTTGCTGGATTGCGTCCGTGACCAGGATGTGCGCTTGGAGGAATACGCTCGCAGGCTCATCGCTGAAGAACTGACTCACAAGGATGAGGTAGACAAAATGTTGCGAAATCCCGGCCAAAACTAAACATTACATCAGAGGAGGCGATAAATGAATGCGTTTACTGCACAGGAACGCCGCGCTTTCGAATTAGGCTGCACGGTTGGCTTGGGTTTCACGCAACCTATGGGTCAGATGAGGCCCGGTAGTGTTGGTCGGATACTGGCGGTCAGCGGTAGCGACCGTGATATTGAGCAAGCCTTATTGGAAATGGGCTTCGTGGAGGGGGCCTGTATAGAAGTGTTGCATCACGGCTGGTTACGGCGTGATCCGTTAGCGGTGCGTATCAATCAAACCATGACGGTTGCTTTGCGCCGCTGCGAGGCAAACGCAGTCATCGTTGGTCCCCTGCTTGATCCTGCCATCCCTACTGGATTGGTGGAACTGGAGTGTGCGCCGTCGTGACTGTCGGAACATTGACTGTGGAAGGGTTGAAATCCGCCCGTATCGCCCTGGTTGGCCCACCGAATAGCGGTAAGACGACCCTTTTTAATACGCTAACGGGCGGTCGGCAAAAAACCGCCAATTATCCTGGTGTGACGGTCGAGCGTAAAAGCGGCCTCTTGCGAACACCGGATGGGCATTCAGTCGAAGTGCTGGATTTACCTGGCAGTTACAGCCTGCGCGCCCGTAGCCCGGATGAAGCGATTACCCGCGATGTGGTGCTGGGGCGGCATCAACAGGAGACGTTGCCCGATGCCATCGTTTGCGTCACGGACGCCACAAATCTAAACCAGCATCTACGCCTGCTGTTGGAACTGCGTCCGTTGGGGCGACCCCTGATTTTGGCGCTCAATATGATGGATATTGCCCAAAAACGCGGTTGCCGGATTGACCTTGAAGCTCTCTCGCGTGAGTTAGGCATTCCAGTCGTCACCACCGTTGCAATGCAAAAGAGCGGCGTACAGGCTCTCCTTGGTCAGATTGATGTCCTGTTGCGACAACGATCAGCGAGCGACGCCGTTAGAACCATCGACGGCTGGCAGGAACCTTCGCCAGATGCGATCCGCGCCTATCATCGGGAAGTAGAGCGGGTGCTGCGGCAAGCAGTCGTTGATGAAGGCATACCGGCCCGTTTTACCCGGCAGGTGGATCGGGTGTTGCTGCATCCGGTAGCTGGCCCCTTAATTTTGCTCGCTCTGCTGTTTCTCATGTTCCAGGCCGTGTTCAGTTGGGCGGCCACGCCGATGGAGTGGATTGATGGCGGCGTGGTGAGTTTGCAGCAATGGCTCAATGCGCACATGGAGGAAAGCCTGCTCAAAAGCCTGCTGGTCGATGGCGTTATGGCAGGGGTTGGCGGGGTGATCATTTTCTTGCCGCAAATTTTGATTCTGTTTCTGTTTATTCTGTTGCTGGAAGATTCCGGTTACATGACGCGCGCTGCTTTTCTCATGGATCGATTGATGAGCGCAGCGGGGCTGAACGGTCGGGCATTTATTCCGTTACTGTCCAGCTTCGCCTGTGCTGTGCCCGGCATTATGGCGACCCGCGCTATCGCCCATCCGCTGGATCGCCTTGTCACCATCTTGATTGCGCCGCTGATGACCTGCTCGGCTCGGTTGCCGGTCTACGTGCTGTTAATCGCCGCTTTTATTCCTAACATCCCGGTTTGGGCAAGTATCGGTTTACAAGGTTTAGTAATGTTTGGCTTGTATGCGACTGGCATCGTTGGTGCGCTGGTCGTGGCGGCTGTGTTGCGTTTAACGGTCTTAAAAGGCGGTCGGCAGCCGCTGTTGATGGAATTGCCCAGCTATAAATGGCCCAATCCAGCCAATGTTTTGCTTGGATTATGGGATCGGGTCAAAATCTTTATGCGTCGAATTGGCACCATTATCCTGAGTTTGATGGTGATTCTCTGGTTTCTCTCGACCTTTCCCACACCGCCAGCCGGCGCGGTTGAGCCGGCGATTTATTACAGCTTCGCCGGGATGATCGGGCGTGGTTTGGAGCCGTTGCTGGCACCGATTGGCTTTAACTGGCAAATCGCCATTGCTTTAGTGCCGGGATTGGCAGCGCGCGAGGTGGCTGTGGCGGCACTTGGCACCGTTTATGCGCTAAGCGGCGATGAGGGCGCAGTGACCGAGGCACTATCGGCGACGCTGGCCCAGCATTGGAGCTTGGCGACGGCGCTTTCACTGCTGGCTTGGTATGTATTCGCCCCGCAATGTCTGGCGACATTGGCCGCTGTTCGCCGTGAAACTAATTCCTGGCGCTGGGCGGCGTTCATGTTCGTGTATCTGATGGCGTTGGCCTACATTGCAGCCTTTTTTACCTACCGGATTGCGCTGGCCTTGGGTGGAGGTTGAGATGTGGCAAGACGCGCTTGCGCTATTGATCGTAGCGATTGCTGGAGTGACCTTGTTAAGGCCGTATATCCCACTGCGCAGATTTTTCTCTGACAATTGCCGAGCTAAGGGCGCTGATGCGGTCCAAACAACCGCGCGATCCGGCTGTGCTGGTTGCGCGTTGGGAGCAGCTTGCGCCAAATCACACGCGGATTGATTCTCCGGCCTTTGACGGGCGACATCACCAAGGGCGCTGTTGCGAATAATTCAGGCTCAGGCATCATACGCTAGCTCGCTTGAGTCGTTTTGCAGCGGCTCTATGCTTATAGGAGAAGAGGGTATTCGACATATCGGCACCGCCCTCAGCCTGATCCTTATAAGCAATTTCGGTGAGCCATGGAGAAAAAACCGATGAATGACGCCTCGCGCCCTGACCATCCGTTGTGGACTCCCGATCCTGCCTGGAGCGCGACCACGCGAATGGCGGCTTTCAACGCCTATGCCCAGACGGTATCCGGTCAAACGCTCGCCTCGTATGCGGATTTGCACGCCTGGTCCGTTGAAACACCTGAACAATTCTGGACAGCGATCTGGGATTTTTGCGGGGTGATCGGTGAACGCGGTGCGGGACCGGTGCTGGTTGATGCCGATAAAATGCCCGGTGCGCGCTGGTTTCCTAAGGCTCGACTCAATTTTGCCGAGAATCTACTGCGAGATTCCGGTAACCCGGATGCGCTGGTCTTTTGGGGCGAGAACAAGGTCAAGCGAGCTGTGTCGCGCGCTAAGTTACGCCAGCAAGTCGCACAGTTTGCCGCTGCGCTGCACGATGTGGGCGTCGTTGCCGGTGACCGGGTAGCCGCCTATCTGCCCAATCTGCCGGAAACTCTGGTCGCTATGCTGGCCACCGCCAGCCTGGGCGCCGTCTTTACCAGCGCGTCGCCGGATTTTGGCGTCCAGGGGGTGTTGGATCGCTTCGGTCAAACCGAACCGAAAGTGCTGATCGCCTGCGATGGCTACTGGTATAACGGCAAAGCCGTCGACATGGCAGCAAAACTGGCCGAATTGATTCCCCAACTGCCCAGTGTTCAGCGCCTCGTGCTGATTCCTTATCTGGGCATTGAGACGGATGCACTGGCCAAAACCCTGCCCAAAGCCATTTCGCTCGCCGGCTTTGTCGGGCCTTATGCAAGCGTTAGCCAGATCGAATTCGTCCGACTGCCCTTCGATCATCCGCTCTACATCATGTATTCATCCGGTACGACAGGCATTCCTAAATGCATCGTTCACGGCGCGGGCGGGACACTGCTACAACACCTTAAAGAACACCAACTGCATACCGATATTCGCGAGGGCGACCGCCTGTTTTACTTCACCACCTGCGGGTGGATGATGTGGAATTGGCTGATCTCTGGCCTCGCCTCTGGCGCGACATTGCTACTTTATGATGGCAGCCCCTTCGTCGAGCGCGGCCGGGTTTTGTGGGATTATGCCCAGACCGAGCGCATGACGCACTTTGGCACCTCGGCTAAATATCTGGATGCCCTGATTAAAACCGGCCTTAAGCCGAAAGAAAGTTACGACCTGCGTGCGTTGCGGGTGATGACCTCGACCGGGAGTCCGCTGGTGCCAGAGCGGTTCGATGACGTGTACACCACCATCAAGTCAGAGCTGCAACTGGCCTCGATTTCCGGAGGCACCGATATCATCTCCTGCTTTGTATTGGGCCATCCGCTGCTACCGGTCTGGCGCGGTGAGATTCAATGCAAAGGGCTGGGTCTGGCGGTGGATGTGTGGAATGAGACCGGCCAGCCAGTGCGCGGTGAGAAGGGTGAATTGGTGTGTACTCGGCCCTTTCCCTGTATGCCGGTTGGATTCTGGAATGACCCCGATGGTAAAAAATATCAATCGGCCTATTTCGAGCGGTTTCCGGGGGTCTGGCATCATGGTGATTTCTGCGAAATCACCGAGCATGATGGCCTGATTATCCATGGCCGCTCCGATGCGACCCTGAACCCGGGCGGCGTGCGGATTGGCACCGCCGAGATTTATCGCCAGGTTGAAAAGCTGCCCGAAGTGGTCGAATCCATCGTGATTGGTCAGGATTGGCAGGACGATGTTCGAGTCATCCTGTTCGTTAAACTGGAGGATGGCCGCGAGCTTGATGAGGCGTTGGCTGCTCGCATCAAGCAACTGATTCGCGACAATGCCAGCCCGCGCCATGTCCCCGCCAAAGTTTTACAGGTTCTGGATATCCCGCGCACCAAGAGCGGCAAAATCGTCGAATTGGCGGTACGCAATATCGTCCACGGCCAACCGGTTAAAAACATCGAAGCGCTGGCCAACCCGGAAGCGCTGGCCGGGTTCGCTGATCGAAATGAACTACGCGAATGAACCAAGCCCGGAGCGCGAGCTAAGCCAGTGGCTGTCCAAGGGCTAGGCGCGCTCTTCGAGCCTGCTTCTATCGTGTTAATCGGTGCCAGTGAGCGGCCCGACTCGCTCGGTGAAATCCTAGCCCGCAACCTGTTGGCTGGCGCTTTCAAGGGTGACCTGTTTTTCGTTAATCGTCGGCATAAGCAAGTTCAGGGTCGGCCAGCTTACCGCGCAATGACTAACCTGCCAGTCATACCTGATCTGGCGATTATCGCCACCCCCCCGCGTACCGTCCCTGAGTTATTGCAGCAATTGGAGCAGATCCGCGTCAAAATCGCCCTAGTCGTTACCCCCGCTATCGCCCCCCAACAGGACCGCGATGCCATGTTTTTTGCCAAGGGCGCGCCGCACCTGCCGCGTCTGCGCCGCTTACGCGTGCTTGGCCCTGATAGCGGCGGGGTATTGATACCGCGTTACAAACTGAACGGCTCTTTGGTTGATGCGCTGCCAGGATCAGGGGGATTGGCGCTGATTTCCCAATCAGGGGCCGTGCTAGGGCTGCTGATGGCGTGGGCTAAAGCGCAGAGGATTGGATTTTCGCACGCGGTCGTCGTTGGTGACGGTCGTGATATTGATATAGCGGAGTTATTGGATTGGCTCGCCGACGATCCCAACACGCAAGCGATTTTGTTGGATTTGACGACGATTCAGCGGGGACGCTCATTTCTGTCGGCTGCCCGTGCGGCGGCGCGGAATAAGCCCGTGGTGGTCTTGCGCATGGGTCAAGCCGATGCCGTTTACGATGCGGCCTTCCGCCGGGTGGGTTTGCAGCAGGCCACTTCACTACGAGAACTGCGCTGGGCGGCACAAATCCTGGCATGTGATCTGCCCGTGGTAGGGGATCGGTTGGCGGTTATCGCCGACAGCCGAGAGCTTGGCTTGTTGGCGACGAGTGAATGGTTAGCGGCGGGCGGACGCCTGGCTCGGCTGAGTCAGGCTGGAGCAGAGCAGTTGCGCCCTTGGTTGTCGGCTGAAGTGACCCTGGGCTATCCGCTGGCTTTCGGTAGAGCGGTTGATCCTGAGCAGTTCGCTAAACTATTTCAAGTCGTGCTCCGTGAACGCGACAGTAACGGGATCGTGGTGTTGTATGCGCCCAAGACATCGGCAAGTTCTGAGAGGGTGGCTGCCGCACTTATCGAAAGCATCGAGCAATTTCGCATTGATACCGGTGAACGGCCTTGCGTGTGGGTCGGCTGGTTGGGGGAGGGCAGCGACAGCGCCAGTCGGCAGCGATTGCACGAGAGGGGCATTCCAACGTTCGATCTTCCGGAGGACGCGATTGGGGCCTTCGTCTGTCGCTGGCGTCACGTCCAAAATCGGGTTGGGTTGATGGCGACGCCACCGCCTGCGCCGACTTTCTTCGCCCCCGATCCGACAGTGCCTCGACAACTCGTGGCCGAGTGGTTAGCGCAGGGTTGTGATGAGCCAAAGGCGGCGGCAGGCGCTGAATTATTGGCGCTCTACGGAATTGCAGTGACACCGCCAGAGTCAGTCGAGCGAGCGCCGCTGAACTTAAGTCTGCGCCTGGTTGTTGATCCCGTATTTGGCCCGCTTTTGCTGTTGGAAACTGGGCTGTTCGCTGAAAGCACCATAATATTTCCACCTCTTAACAGCGTGTTGGCCAGGGAAGCGATCCGCCATACCCGGCTTTATCGATTCCTACGCGATGCTCATGCCGATGGGCTGACCGCGCTGCTTGACTTGCTGAATAACCTGTCTCGACTGATCGTGGAGTTGGGCGAAATAATCGAACTGGAACTTAGGCCCGTGCAACTGTATTCAACCGGTAGCGCCGTGACCATAGCTCGGCTACGAGTTGCATCCAGCACTGAACCGGCGGAGCAGCGGTTAGCGATTCGGCCCTATCCGCGTGAGTTGGAAGAAGCATTCTCGTTACCTGACGGGTCAACGCTGCTGATCAGGCCGGTGCGACCCGAAGATGAACCGACTTTTGTGACTGCTTTTGCCCAGTTGTCCACTGAAGAAGTGCGAATGCGCTTTATGTACACCTTTAAAGAGCTGATTCACGAAGAAGCCGCTCGCCTCACCCAGATTGACTATGACCGCGATATGGCTTTAGTGGTATTTCGCCAACGTCCTGACCAACCGCTGGAAAGGTGTGGGGTGGCGCGACTGATGCGGGCTGACGAGGAGCGGGTGGAATTCGCCATCATCCTGTTAAAGGCAGCAACCGGGATCGGACTGGGTAGCTTGTTGGTGCGACGCCTAATTAGCTATGCGCGCACGCGCGGGTTCAGTGAACTGTTCGGCGAAATCCTGCGGGAAAACGGGCCAATGTTGGCGTTGTGCCGGGCGATGGGGTTTACCATGAAACCCTGTGCCGATGATCCTGGGGTGATCATTGCCACGCTATCGCTTGCCGCGCCGTGATGCGGCCCAATAGCCCAGGTTGAGAGCGGTGACGGAAAACTCGTTAACTGCGCAGGCTTTTTGGGTCGTTGAGCCTGGGCGCGGTGAACTTCGTGCGGAATCGCTGCCTGCGCTCAAGCCAGGACAGGTCCTGATCCGCACCGTGTATTCCGGCATCAGTCGCGGTACTGAAGCCTTGGTTTTTCGTGGCGAAGTCCCGCCCAGTCAGTACCTGGCTATGCGCGCACCCTTTCAACAGGGAGATTTTCCAGGTCCGGTCAAGTATGGCTATTGCAGCGTCGGCTTGGTCGAGGACGGGGTGGATGCTTTATGCGGGCAGACGGTGTTTTGTCTTTACCCGCACCAGGATCGCTATGTGGTTCCGGCGGCGACAGTGACACCGATACCAAGCCACATCCCACCGGGCCGGGCGGTGTTGGCAGCTAATCTGGAAACTGCGCTAAACGCGCTTTGGGATGCCACTCCTCGGCTGGGAGATCGTATCACCATTATCGGTGCAGGCGTGGTTGGCTGCCTGATCGCTTGGCTGGTCGGCCAACTGCCCGGTTGTTGCGTGCAATTGGTGGATATTGATGCGGCCAAGGCCGCTGTTGCCGAGCGGTTGGGCGTGCGATTTGCCGTGCCGGTTGCAGCGGAAGCAGACCAGGATCTAGTCATTCACGCCAGCGGAACAGCAGATGGTTTAGCGCTAGGTTTAGGTTTGGCCGGGTTCGAGGCGACCGTGGTCGAGGCGAGCTGGTTTGGCGCTCGTCCTGTGAGTTTACCGCTGGGCGAGACGTTTCATGCCAGGCGATTGCGCATCCAAAGTTCGCAAGTCGGCGCTATCGCCCCTGCTCAGCGCGCCCGCTGGGATTATCAACGCCGTATGGCGACTGTGATGGCTTTGTTGGCTGATCCGGTGCTGGATTGTCTTATCAGCGGTGAAAGCCGGTTTACCGAGTTGCCAGACGTACTCCGCGAATTGAGCGTCAATCCGCCGGGTGTTCTGTGTCATCGGGTCCGCTACAACGGTTAGGCTAAGCCACAACGCCCGCCGGTTCTGCTCAGGGTTGTTTATACTGAACCCGACAACGGATCACCCCGCCCTGCCGAAACTGAGGTAAACCAGCATGATGTATGCCGTTTGCGTTCGCGATCATTTTATGATCGCCCACAGCTTCCGAGGGCAAACCTTCGGCCCTGCCCAGCGTCTACACGGCGCAACCTATGTTGTCGATGTTGAACTGCGGCGTCCGGAACTCGATCCTGATGGTGTTGTGGTTGATATCGGCAAGCTCACTGATTGTCTACGGACCGTCCTGGCCGATTTGAATTACCGCAATCTGGACGAAATTCCGGAGTTCGCGGGTCGCAATACCACCACCGAATTTCTGGCGCGGGAGATTTTTGATCGTATGGCCGCGCGAATTGATGAGGGACAACTGGGGCCAAATACGAGCGGGCTAAGCGCCATGCGGGTTGTTTTGCACGAATCTCATACGGCCTGGGCAGCTTACGAGGGGCCACTGGCTTGAAAAAAGCCTATTTTCTCATTCCAGGCGATATTGCAACCCGAACCGGCGGCTATCTATACGACCGTCAGATCATGGCGGGATTAGCAACATTAGGCTGGCGGATCGAATTGCACGGTCTGGATGGATCCTTTCCTACGCCGACGCCCACCGCTTTACAAAACGCTGCAAAGACGTTGGCTGACTTACCTGAAGGCGCGCTCGTCGTCATTGATGGTCTGGCGCTGGGCGCTTTGCCGGAAGTAGTTAGCCCTCACCGTGAGCGGTTGCGGCTGGTTGGGCTGGTTCACCATCCGCTAGCGCTAGAGACCGGACTGGACGCCGCTTTACAAGACCGGTTGCGCGCTAGCGAGCGGGCGGCTTTAACACACGTTCGACACATCATCGTCACCAGCCCCCACACGGTTCGCGCGCTGGATGATTATGGTGTTTCGGCCCAGCGGTGCGCAGTGGTCATGCCCGGCACCGACCCCGCGCCGCTTGCCCAAGGCTCAGGTGCTGCTGAACCCGTATTGCTCTGCGCGGCCAGTTTGACGCCTCGCAAAGGCCATGCGGTACTGCTTCGAGCGCTGGCTCGGATGAGGTCATTACCTTGGCGCTTGCGTTGCGCGGGTAGCGCGACTCTTGATCCACAAACCGCCAGCACTCTGCGCGCCCTGGCCGCAGAGCTGGGATTAGCTGACCGTATCGAGTGGTTAGGTGAACTCGACGCGGCAGCGTTAGCGGCTTGTTACCAACGCGCCGATCTATTTGTTCTGCCGTCCTGGTATGAGGGGTACGGTATGGTGTTAGCCGAAGCTTTGGCTCACGGTTTGCCAATCGTCAGCACGACCGCTGGCGCGATCCCCGACACCGTGCCGACTAATGCCGGATTGTTGGTTCCTCCCGGTGATGATCTGGCCCTGGCTGAGACTTTGACGCGCGTGCTGACTGAATCGGCCCTGCGCAAACGGTTGATCGATGGCGCTCGCCTGGCACGGAACACGTTGCCGGACTGGCCCAATGCTTGCGCCCAATTCTCAGCCGTACTGGAGACGGTGTTAGCTTGATGGCTGGTTTTTCGGCGGCTTGGCTTGAGCTACGCGAGCCGGTTGACGCTATCGCACGCAACCCGACGCTCGATGCTGAATTGCGCGTCTGGCGTAAAGCATTAGGGCCGCTGTCGGTCCTGGATATCGGTAGCGGCACCGGTGCCAATCTGCGCTATTTGGCTCCGCAGTTGAGGGGAGAACAACAGTGGTGTTTGGTTGATCACGATGCAAAGTTATTGGCGCGTGGCAACGAAATGATCCAGTCATGGCCGGCGCAGCAGGATCTGGCCTTAAGCCTGCAATGGCGACCCATGGATCTGGTTAAGGAATGGCAAGCCCTGGACCTGGCGACGGTTGATCTGGTCACTGCATCGGCACTCATGGATTTGGTATCCCTGGCTTGGCTGACCCGCTTCACCCATCGTTGCCGGTCGTGGAAAGCGACGGTCTTTATAGCGCTTAGCTACGATGGGACCATGGATTGGCAGCCATCACTACCTGAAGACCTCCAGGTGTGTGAGTGGGTCAATCGCCATCAGCGCACCGATAAAGGTTTCGGACCAGCACTCGGCCCGGAGGCCACAACCGCGCTAACCGCTTCCCTCCAAGGACTTGGCTACCGAGTCCTAATACGGCCCAGTCCATGGCGCTTGGGGCCGACGCATACCGCTTTGCAGATGGCTCTTTTGGAAGGATGGATTGAGGTTGTCCGAGCAATGGCTGGGGATTCGATTGACTGGTTGGAGACCTGGGCCGTCCAGCGGCGGCGGTGGATTGAGCAGGGCGAATCGTACTTACGAGTTGGCCATCAGGATCTATTCGCCCGCCTTTAAGGGCGTAAGCGGCAATCGAACAGTACGTCTTGTCCCATCAGATAGCGCTGATGTGGAGGACGCAGACCATCCGCTAAATCGCGAATCGGCGGCAGAGCCACACCGCGTCGCCCTGAGCCGAGCAGCAACGGCGCTACCGTGATCTGCAAGCGATTAAGCAGCTTTTCTCGCAAAAAAGCCGATACCGTCAAGCCGCCTCCTTCGACAAAAGTTCCGAATAGACTACGTGCTTGCAGTTGCGCAAGCACGGCCTGCAAATCGAGCTGCTGGCCCTGGCAGGGCACACCGAGGACCTCGGCATGGCCCCACGGAGCCAAGTCCGCTAACGCTTCGTCGCAGACCAGCAACGTGGGTGCTACGGGGTCCTGAAACAAGGCCCAATTAGCGTTTAATCGGCGGCGGGGGTCGAGGATCACGCGCACCGGGTTAGGGCCAGGCACCAGCCGGGTTGTTAGCTGCGGGTTATCGCATTCCACCGTGCCAGCGCCGACGATGACTGCATCAGATAAAGCCCGCATTCGATGGAGATGGGCCAGGTTTTCCGGGCCGTTGACGTAGCGGGAGTCGCCAGTCAGCGTGGCGATATACCCATCCAGACTTTGCCCCAAATGGGCTACTGTCAGCGGTTGGCCCTCCCTGGCCAGGGCGAGCGGCAGGTAGAGATCGAGCTGCTCAGCGGTTTCGGGGGTCAGCGATGTTTTGGCGCTCCAACCGCCGTCTGCGTTAATTTCAAGTACACAAGCGCGGTCAGTTGCTGGAACAAGGTGAATTTTGCCCTGGTTGTCCAGATTCAACCCGAAAGAACTGGGGAGCGGTTCGGACGCTCTTGCGCGAGTGCGTAGAGCCAGTAGCAATGACCAGAGCAACTCCGGTTTAAGGGATGGCCGGGACGCTGGTTGATCCTGATCGGCTGGCGTCGTCATACCGGGGTAGACTCAGCCAGACCGCTGGAGGTCGTGTCCTCTTGTGTGTAACTGCGATCAGTTAACCAGGGACAGGCTATAGTTAAGTGCGGTGGGATCAACCGGATTGGAAACATAACCAACCACTGATAAGCTCTGATGTGATTCATTGATCCGGGATACTCCAGAATGGAATCAAGAGGCTCTGTGTTGCGGGCGAGCGTGAGTGCCAAGCCGTCAGGAGGGCTTCGCATCTTCACAAACTGGTATCCGTTTGCGAAGTCATTTTGGCTGATGTTGTAAAATGAGATATACTATCTTCCTAAGATTCAGCACCGATAGCAATGGAAGCGCCCCACTCTTCCTGGAAAGTCACCTAACCCTGCCCGAAACCCGCCGGGTCGTTGCGCCCCATGGCTTGAGCCGGCTGGCCTGAGAGACGACTGCGATGGATATTACTCCTTACCTCAAATTGATGGTCGACAAGAGCGCCTCCGATCTGTTTTTCCATGTCGGCGCGCCGGTCAATATCAAAATCGGCGGTGTGGTGCGCCCAATCGGTAACAAGGTGCTTGGGCCAGGCCAGGTGCGCGAGATCGCCTATTCCGTCATGAAAGACGATCAGATCAAGGAATTCGAGCACGAATGGGAGCTTAACTTCGCTATTCCGCTGCATGGGGTCGGCCGGTTCCGCTCCAACGTATTTAAGCAGCGCGGCGAAGTTTCCATGGTGATTCGCTTCATTCGGGGCGATATTCCGCAAGTCGAGGAGCTCGGTCTGCCGACGATCCTGCGCCAGCTTGTTATGGAAAAGCGCGGCCTGCTTTTGCTGGTGGGAGCTACCGGTTCAGGTAAGTCCACCACATTGGCTGCGATGATTGATCATCGCAACTCCAGCGCGCCAGGCCATATCCTCACCATTGAAGACCCGATTGAATTTACCCATCAGCATAAAAAATCAGTAGTCGGTCAGCGTGAAGTGGGCATCGACACCCACAGCTATGAAAATGCCTTGCGTAGCGCCATGCGTGAGGCCCCTGATGTGATTCTGGTCGGTGAGGTCCGCGAACGTGATGTGATGAAGTTTGTGTTGACCTTCTCCGAAACCGGCCATTTGGTTATGTCGACTTTACACGCCAACAACGCCAATGGTGCCTTGGAGCGCATTGTCAACTTTTTCCCCGAAGAAGCGCGGCCGCAGTTGCTGATGGATTTGTCCTTGAACTTGCGCGCCATCATTTCACAGCGATTGATCCGTGGATTGAACGGCGGTTTGGTTCCGGCTGTGGAGATTTTGCTGAATACACCCTACATCGCTGACCTGATTCAGAAAGGCAAGATCGATTATGTGAAGGATGCCATGGAGCAGGCGACCGAATCAGGAATGATTACGTTTGATCAATCGCTTTTCAAACTCTACAAGGAAGGCAAGATTTCGCGCGATGAAGCGATCAAGAATGCCGATTCCAAGAATAATGTTGGTTTGCAGATTCGGCTTTCGGAAGGTACCAGCGCTGCTGGCGGCGGCAAGTCGGCATCACCGATGGATCTCAGCATTCGTGATGAAGACAGCCACGCTAATCGGGGCCAGATATTTTGATGGGATTGGCTTGTTTTGGCAGCCAGTCATCACAAGGGCTAAATTGGCGCTTTTCCAGACGATTGAGTAGGTAAATATTGGACGGCGACCATCAGGTCGCCGTTTTTCGTTATTCTGCTTAATGCCCCGGTTATAAGATTTTCTGTATTTACAGGGTGTATTGATTATTGTTGCATGTCCGATTTTTTTAGCTAAACTTCTTAAGAATTAGATATTTACTTTTTATTTTTAATAACGATGTTTATTTGTTAATAACAATCCCATGCCTAACTTTGATTTATCCAAATTCAAGCTGCATTTCCTCGCTTTGTTAGCTTACATTGTCACATTTGCTTTTCTATTTAACGATGTGGTGATTAAGCTCGTCAACGACTGGGCAACAGACGATAACTATTCACACGGATTTCTGATTGTCCCTATCTCGTTATATCTCGCCTGGGAGCGCCGAGATGCGCTGATGCGGGCAGCCCTCGCGCCTAGCTGGTTTGGGTTACTGGTGATACTCGGGGGAGTCGCTCTGCTCATCGCTGGAACTTTGGGAGCCGAATTATTTGTTACCCGGATCGGCTTATTAGCGGTTCTGTCGGGAAGCATCCTGTTTGTCTTAGGCTGGAACCATTTGCGATTATTGGCCTTTCCATTAGCCCTGCTGTTGCTGATGATCCCGATTCCAGCCATTCTCTTCAATCAAGTGGCGTTTCCTTTGCAACTTCTCGCCTCACGCTTCGCATCGGGCGTGCTATCGATGGTAGGAATACCAGTATTGCGTGAGGGGAACGTTATTATTCTGGCCAACACGACTTTGGAGGTTGCGGAAGCTTGTAGTGGCATTCGCTCTCTTGTGTCGCTGATCACGCTGGGTATTTTGCTGGGTTATTTCACAGAAAGTCGGCTGTGGGTCCGATGGCTTCTGGCGCTGGCGACTATTCCTACTGCCATCTTCGCGAACGGCTTGCGCGTTGCAGGCACCGGAATTCTTGCGCATTACTGGGGGCCTGAGGCGGCGGAGGGATTTTTTCATACCTTTTCCGGTTGGCTGGTATTCGCGTTTGCCTTTGGCATGGTGCTGTTATTGCAATGGATCATCCGACGCGCAGCGCCCCCCTCTGGTATCGTAGCTGAATCTTAAAGGAGCAAAGCGATGTTGGCCCGTATGGTCACCACGATAGCTTTAATGTTGCTTGGGGCGTTTTATCTGGCCCGGGCTGATCACTTTGAGCAAGTGCCGACTCGGCAATCGCTGGTCACGATGCCTTTGTTAGTAGGGACTTGGCGTGGTGAGAATCTGCCCAATTTTGATCAGAAAATAGAGTCAGTTCTCGGTGTCGATGAGTACGTCAATCGATTTTACCGGAATGACCCGCTGCCACCGGTGTCACTCTACGTCGGTTATTACCAGTCGCAGCGCCAAGGCGACACAATGCACTCGCCGTTAAATTGCCTCCCTGGCGCTGGATGGGAGCCTGTGCGTCGGGATCGTATTCGGCTGCCGCTGGTCAAGGAGGGCAGTGCTGGTGCCGAGGAAATGGTTGAAATCAACCGTCTGACGATTCAAAAAGGGCTTGAACGCCAAGTCGTGCTGTATTGGTATCAAAGCCATAATCGGGTCGTCGCCAGCGAATACTTAGGCAAGATCTATACAGTCCTTGATGCCATTCGCTATAACCGGACCGACGCCGCCCTGGTTCGTATTATCTCGCCGGTTATCTCTGCCGGTACAGACGCAGACAGCGAGCGAGCCGCTACCGATTTCGCTCAGGCTATCTTGCCGATCCTGGGATGGTACTTGCCTGCTGAAGGTACGACATAAATTGCCAGGGATAGCCGCTTACGATTTCTGTTTCTCACTACACTATGATCCATCGGTCGGTCGCGGTCGAGCCGCGAACGTTTTTCTTGGTCTCTGAAGGAATAGAATGATCATGCACAAAACTATATCCATCGTCTTACTGCTGACGCTTAGTCTGTTCGCCGCAGGTTGCTCTAAAGATCCCCAAGTGGCGAAAAAAGAATATTTTGATAAAGGCAATACCTATTTTGAGCAAAAAAAGTATCCCGAAGCGATCATTGAGTACCGCAATGCGATCCAGCAGGACCCCCAGTACGGCGAGGCCCGCTTAAAGCTGGCGGAAGCTTACACCCAGACGCGCGATGCCAGGAATGCGCTGTTTGAGTACACGCGGGCGGCGGCTTTGTTGCCGAAAAATAACGACGCCCAGCTCAAGGCGGGTGCCTTGCTGCTGCTTGCGCAAAAATTCGAAGACGCCAAGGCAAGGGCGGATCAGGTACTGGCTAATGATCCGAAACATGTGGACGGTCAGATTCTCAAAGCCAACGCCTTAGCCGGTCTCAAGGATATGGAGGGTGCTATCAAGGAAATGGAGGAAGCCATCCAACTTGATCCCAATGAAAGCCGGGTTTATGGGATGTTAGGGGCACTGCAAATGGCCCGTGGCAATCAGGAAGAGGCGCGGGCTGGTTTTGAGAAAGCAGTCGCCCTTGATCCCAAATCGGTCAATGCGCGCCTGGCCTTGGCAAATTATCTATGGGCTACTAATCAGCCTGCGGCGGCGGAAAAATCCTTACAAGATGCTATTGCTTTAGAGCCTAACGATATTCGCGCCAATCGTGCATTAGCCGCGTTTTATCTGGCTACCGGTCGTTCTGCTGAGGCGGAAAAACCGCTCAAGACCATTGCCGAGGCAGATAAAACTGGGATCGCCCCCCGCCTGGCTTTAGCTGACTATTACATTTTAAATAAACGAGAGTCAGAAGCGCGTCCGCTACTCACAGCGCTGATACAGGATAAACAAGGTTTTGCTGAAGCGCAGCGGCGTTTGGCTGCGCTTGATTTCGCTGGGGGGCAGCGTGAATCGGGGCATCGGCTGATTGATGAGGTACTGACCAAGGAACCGAAAAATGCTGAAGCGCTTTTATTAAAAGGCCGCTTTTTACTAGCGGATAAGAAAGTCGATGAAGCGTTGGCCAAAGTCCAGGCTGCCGTCGACGCCGATCCAAAATTCGCCGCTGGCCATTATCTGATGGGAACGGTGTATGCCTCGCGTCAACAAAACGACCCGGCGATCAATGCCTTCAAGCGTGTTCTGGAGATCAACCCAGGGGCCTTGGGGGCGCAAATGCAGCTTGCTCAGTTGAGTTTGGCTAGCGGAGATAGCAAAGGTGCCTTGGGCTACGCCGAAGCTGCGGCTAAGAGCCAGCCGGGCAATCCTGGGCCGCAACTACTTTTGGCAAAGGTTATGGTTGCGCAAAACCAACCTGAGAAAGCGGAAGCGATCTTGAATGATCTGGCCCAAAAGTTTCCAAAAGCCGCTATCCCGCATATTCAGTTAGGCGCTTTGCGTTTCCAGAAAAAAGACAGTGTGGGCGCTCGGCGTGCCTTTGAGCACGCCTTAGAGCTAGACCCGGACTCAAGCGAAGCCCTGGCTGGAGTCGCCGCCTTGGATTTGAGCGAGAAAAAACCACAAAATGCTCTAGCCCGCGTTGAGAAAAAGCTCCAGGCCACTCCGGATAACCCGAACCTGTTGCTATTGGCTGCGCAAATTTACGCCGCGACAGGCGACGTGCCCAAAGCCGAGCAGCTTCTCCGGAAAGTGCTGGAAGTCGCTCCAGATCGTCTGGAGCCATTCGGGTTGCTGGCGCAGTTATATCTTAGGCAGGGAAAACTGGATCAAGCTCGTTTGGAATTCGAGCAGTTAGCTCAGAAGAATCCGACGAATGCTGGCGCTCCCACCATGGTCGCAACGATTTATCAGGCACAAAACAAGGCGACCGAAGCGCGTCAATGGTATGAAAAAGCCCTAAAGATCAATCCACGCGCTGCTGTAGCGGCCAATAATCTGGCCTGGTTGCTAGCAGAAAACGGCCAGGATTTGGCCGGTGCGCTGCAATACGCCAAGCAGGCGCAGGAGGTTTTTCCTGAGCAGCCAGACATCAGCGATACCGTCGGTTGGATTTACTATAAGCAGGACAATGCCCCACTGGCTATTCGTGAGTTCCGCCAAAGCATTGCCAAAAACCCGCAAAACCCCATCTATCACTACCATCTGGGCATGGCCTATCTGAAGACCGGTGAAAAGGATCGCGCCAAGCAAGCGTTTCAGGAAGCCTTACGCTTAAGCCCGGATTTTCCTCAGGCGGCCGATGCTAAAGCGCAGTTAAGCACACTATAAAGCCGGTATTCCATTCCAACTCAAGTCGATGCGATTGGTATGGTTTCCTAAAACGACTCGTTTACGGATACGGCAAAATCCTAATTTTCAGAAATTTGCAAGGCAGCTTGACTTGGCGGAGCCTCAGTGAGCGAAGTGGCTTTTATTAGTCATGGATTAGCGGCGGCTGCCTGGCTGTTGTTACTGCTATTGCTAATAAGCGGCTGGCAAGGTCGGTTGCAAGGCGGCTTGCTGGTCACTGCCACCCTGATCAGTGTCCCTTGGGCATTGCGGGCTGCCTTTAATCCACAAGGCGCTGTCACTGGTTCCGACTGGTGGTATCAACTTCTGGAAGTGGCCCGCAGTGTGGCTTGGCTGATTTTCCTGGCGCATTTGCTTGAACCGGCGCTGAGAGAAGCGTGGGCTAAGCGCGGCTGGATTTGGAAGTGGGCGCTACCTATCGGGTCTGGCGTGTTCCTGTTAGGAATTGAACTGCTTACCTGGGGGAAGTTTTCAGCGTATCTGCCACCCGATATGGCTATTCTCATTCATATCGGTTTCGCTGTCGCTGGCTTGTTTTTTATTGAGCAGTTATTTCGTAGGACCCGCCCGCAGCAACGTTGGGCGACCAAATTTCTTTATTTGGGGCTAGGGTTATTGCTCGGCTACGATTTTTTTCTTTATGCTGATGCCTTGTTGTTTAAGAAAGTCGACCCAGGGGTTTGGCAGGCGCGCGGCTTTATCAATGCTATGGCCGTTCCCCTGCTAGCGGTATCCGCCGCCCGCAATCCCAAATGGTCGGTAGAAGTCTTCGTATCTCGTCAGATAACGCAATACTCCACCGCTATCTTCGGAGCAGGGGTCTATCTGCTCAGTATGGCTGGAGTCGGCTATTACATTCGAGAGTTCGGTGGCACCTGGGGCGCTGCTCTGAATGCGACGTTTTTAGCCGGTGCCGGTGTATTGTTAGCGATCTTATTTTTTTCCAGCCAATTGCGGGCAAAATTTCGTGTCTTTGTGAGTAAGCATTTCTACAAGGCCAAATACGACTATCGCCAGGAGTGGTTGCGTTTTACACGGACGCTATCCATTGGTGAAGCCAACGAGCCGCCACGTATCCGGGCTATCCGGGCGGTTGCGGAAATCGTTGATAGTGTGGGCGGGCTGCTGTGGATTCGCAGCGGCCCGAAATACTTCAGCGTTCGGGCAAGCTGGAATATGGCTGAACCGGCTATCCGTCGTGAGCCTGTCGAGGGTTCACTGGCGCAATTTCTTGATCAGACCCGCTGGGTAATTGACTTAAAACAATATGCGTCAGAGCCTGCTGTTTACTCGGATTTAGTTTTGCCAGACTGGTTGAGGCAAATGCGCCAGGCTTGGCTGGTGGTGCCCTTATCTCAAGGGCAGGAGTTAAATGGTTTTCTGGTGCTTGCCCAAAGCAATGCTCATCAAACGCTGAACTGGGAAGATCACGACTTACTGAAGACTGCCGGTGGTCAGGTTGCCGGCTACGTGGCTTTACTCGAATCCAGTGAGGCGCTATCGGAGGCTCGGCAGTTTGAGGCTTTTCATCGTCTATCGGCTTATGTGGTCCATGACCTTAAAAATATAGCGGCGCAACTGGCGCTGGTCGTCGCTAATTCGGATCGGCATAAGGCGAACCCCGCCTTTGTTGAAGACGCATTTGGCACGATCACCAACGCGACTGGGCGCATGAACCGGCTGCTGGCGCAGTTGCGGACGGAACGGGCTTCAGGTCGCATCAGCTCGTTGGCGCTGGCTGACGCGGTGCGGCAGGCGATTGCGGTGCGCATTGTTCAGCCACCCGAACCGACTCTGCATATCGTGCCGGGTCATGATCCATGGGTGCGGGTTGACCGAGACCGCTTAATCGCTGTCCTGGAGCATCTGATCCAGAATGCTCAGGAAGCCACGGGGCCTAAGGGTCAGGTTGACATACGAATCCGTAGCCAGGAGCAGACCGCCGTGGTCGAGATCCGGGATAACGGTTGCGGAATGGATGAGCGCTTTATCCGTGAGCGCCTGTTCCGCCCATTCACCACGACTAAGGGGAACGCTGGGATGGGGATTGGCGTCTACGAGAGCCGCGAATTCGCTTTAGGAGCAGGAGGTGAATTGACCGTAGACAGTAGTCCGCAAAAGGGCACGCTATTTTCCCTGCATCTGCCCCGTGTCAATAATCCACTGATGTCGGCATCCGGTTAAGGAGTCATGCCATGGAAGCCGTAGGTCAGAAATTGCTGATTGTTGAGGACGATCCTGGATTACGGAATCAACTGCGTTGGTGTTTCGATGGCTACGAGGTGCTGGAAGCGGGAGACGTTGAGAGCGCCATGAAATGGGTTCGTGCTGACGGCCCTGCGATTGTCTTGCTCGACCTGGGCTTGCCCCCTGACCCGGCTAACGCCTCGGAAGGACTCAAGGCGTTGGCACAGATTCGGACCTTGGCTCCCCATACCAAGATCATTGTTGTCACTGGCAATGATGATCGCCAAAACGCCTTACACGCGGTTTCGATGGGGGCCTATGATTTTTACCAAAAGCCAGTCGATGCTGATGTGCTGCGGCTTCTTGTGGATCGGGCTTATAACTTGTATTTGCTCGAACAAGAACATCGGGAATTGCTGACTCGCCAGACTACTATGCCGTTAAACGGCATCATTGCCGCCAGCCCAGCGATGCTGGCCGTCTGTCGGACGATCCAAAAAGTGGCTCCCACCAGCGCCAGCGTATTACTCTTGGGCGAGAGTGGCACCGGTAAAGAAGTTTTGGCGCGCGCCCTCCATGAGATGAGCCAAGCCAAGGGCGATTTCATCGCTATTAATTGCGCGGCAATTCCTGACGCCTTGCTGGAAAGCGAACTCTTTGGTTATGAAAAAGGCGCTTTTACTGGCGCGGTTAAGCAAACACGGGGCAAGATCGAGTACGCAGAGGGCGGCACCCTGATGTTGGACGAGATTGGGGATTTGCCATTACCTTTGCAAGCCAAGTTATTACGGTTTTTGCAAGAGCGGGTGATCGAGCGGGTTGGCGGTCGCCAGCCGATCAGCGTGGATACTCGCGTGGTCTGCGCCACCCATCGCGATTTGCCGTCATTGATTACCGAAGGTCAATTTCGCCAGGATCTGTATTACCGGATTAGTCCGGTGACGGTGCGGATTCCGCCGCTGCGGGAACGAGAAGGGGATACGATTTTAGTGGCTCGGGCGTTATTAAATAGCCTCAGCCGGGAATTAGGCAAGATCCAACTGAGTTTCACCCCCGGCGCTTTGCAAGCGCTGCAAGCCCACTCCTGGCCAGGCAATATCCGGGAGTTGGAAAATCGTCTCCGGCGCGCTGCAATTATGTGCGAATCCGGTCAAATTACCGCGCAGGATTTAGAGCTGGACCCTAAAGAATTGGCTGAGACAGTGTTCGATCTGCGTGAGGCGCGCGAGCGAGCCGAGCGTCAGGCTATTCATCAGGCGCTGGTCTATGCCGATGGCAATGTTTCCCGCGCTGCTGAATTGCTTGGGGTGACCCGGCCCACTCTGTACGGATTGCTCAACCGCTACGAGATTAAGGCTTGAGGCTGGGATCGCGCTTTTTATCCCGCTGTAGCCAGACGTAAAGCCTCTTCAACATCGACAGCCACCAGTCGCGATACCCCAGGTTCTTGCATCGTCACACCTGCCAAATGCTGCGCAATTGCCATAGTGGCCTTGTTGTGGGTCACGAAGATAAATTGAACTCGCGTCGCCATTTCCCGCACCAAAGCGCCAAACCGACCAACATTCGCCTCATCCAGTGGCGCATCAACCTCATCCAGCAGGCAGAAAGGCGCAGGGTTGAGCTGAAAGATGGCAAAGACCAGTGCAATAGCGGTTAGGGCTTTCTCACCCCCGGACAACAAGCTGATTGAGCCGATGCGCTTGCCGGGTGGTTTCGCCATGATCGTCACTCCCGCATCCAGAGTGTCTTCACCAGTCAAAGTTAAATAGCCTTGGCCCCCGCCAAACAGGCGAGGAAACAAAGTCTGTAAGCCTTCGTTAACTTGATCAAATGTTTCACGAAAGCGCGTGCGCGTTTCTCGGTCAATTTTACGAATGGCGTTGTCCAGAACACCGAGGGCTTCGCACAAGTCGTCGTTTTGGGCGTCAAGGTATTGCTTGCGCTCATTAAGTTGAGCGCATTCTTCCACGGCAGCTAAATTGATCGGCCCCAAGCGCTGAATGCGGCGCGCGACTTGATCTAACTGCGCCAACCAGGCCGATTCAGTGATTTCTGCGGGCAAGTTTGCAAGTAAGACTTCAGGGTCAGCGGCGAGTTGGCGCAATTGCTCGCGAAGATTTTGCTGATGAATGCGTGCTTCGGTGGCAGCGAGCCGTCGCTCCTCAATAAGCCGCCGCTGGGCGTCGGCCTGGCGTTCGTATTCGCCGCGCACTTTCTCGTTAGCCTCCAGAGCGGCGTCGTGAGTTTCTAACGCCTTGCGGGCCGCTTGCAAATCAGCCTCGGCGGTCAGTTGGTTTTCGAGCCAGCCTGCTAGTTCTTCCTCGGCAGTGGTCAGCGCGTTCTCGATCTCGGCAGACTGTTCTGCCTGCAAATCGGTATGGCGGATGAGCAATGGTTGCCGCTGTGTATCAAGGCGCTCAATCGCGAGGGCAGTTGCAGCTAAACGGACTCGCAACGTTTCGATGTTAACGGTTTGAGCGGCGACTTCGCGGCGAGCAGCTTCAATCTGCGCTCGCTGTTGCTGGATTTCGGCGCTTGTTTGGCTGCGGGTTTCCATCAGCTCGCTTTGCAGCGTGTGCAAGTTTGCCTGATCGGCGAGCGCCGCTTCCAGCCGCAGGCGGGCCATTTGCAGATCCTCGCGAGCTTGCTGGCAGTGTTCCTCACTTGCAGCCTGCTCGGTCAGCAAGCCAGAAATACGCTCACGGGATTGCGTCCAACGCGCTTGCGCGGCCTGCAATTGACCTTGTAGGCTAGCCAGTTCACGTTGTTGCCGGTTGACGGCATCCCGTACCGTCCGCCGCTGCGCCTCCAGCTCTGCAAGCTGTACTTTAAGGATTTCAGCCTGCGCCGACTGCTCGGTCAGAGTGACCTCCCGATCTCGCAACTCGGTTTCAAGTTGGCGGATTTCCCGCTCGCGCTGCAAGATTCCGCTATCGCTGCCTGATCCTAGCCGCAGCCAGCGCCGCCCGCACCGCAGCCCATCGGCAGTAACCACCATTTCACCAGCCTTCAAGCCAGGACGCTGGGCTAATGCGCCCGCCAGGTCAGTCGTGGTCGTCACCCCGTTGAGAAAATCGCTGAGCGGCCATGAGGAACGGATTTTATCGGCTAATCCAGAAGCTGACGCATCAATCGCCTGCGAGTCGCTTGACTCAAGCAGCGTCAAACGGCCCTGAGGTCGATCAGTCGGCAGCACGCTGATTTGAGCCAAATCGCGCACGCAGACCGCATCTAACCAGTCGGCCAGCAGTGCCTCGGCCGCCGCTTCCCAGCCTGGCTCTACATCAATACACTCGGCTAGGCGAGGAGCTTTCTCTAATCCTCGCGCCCGCAGCCAGTCATTGCATTGTTCTGCGTTTTGGTTCAGCGCGGCTTCTTGGAGGGTCTGCAAAGAGACAAGACGAGCGCGTCCAGTCTGCCTATGCTCATGGGCTAACCGAATGCCGCGTTCAGCTTCGGTGAGATCATGACGCAGCGTACCCACCTGTGCGGTGATCGCCTCCAGACTCGCTTCGTCACGTCGTAAGCTGGCGCTACTTTCACTTTCGCGCGTTTGTAGATCAGCCTGCTCGCCATCCAGATCGGCGGCGGAGTAACGCTCCTGTTCATGCCGTAGCCGGTCGAGTCGCTGCTCATCTTGCAGTAACTGCCGTTCAAGATGCTGGATCCGGGCGCGTTCGACCTCAATGCGACTGACAATGGCACTGGCCTGTTGCCGGTGCTCATGCCAGGCCGCTTCTGCTGCCTGCGCTGTCGGCTCAGCAGCAGCGAGCATCGCTACCATTGATGCTTCAGTATCCAGGGCATGTTGCAAAGCCAGCTCAGCGGCGGTAAGCGCTTGCGCCCATTGAGTTTGCTGAGTTTGATCTTGTGCCTGTTGTCCAGCGATTTGTTCTAAAGCCAGCGCCGTTTGAGCGAGTTCGTTATCACGGTGGCGTTGTCGTTCCCGTTGATGCTCCAGGTAGTGCTCCAAGCGACTGATTTCAGCACCAACACGATAATAGCGACCCTGGGCTTCATGATAGGCTTCATTAAGTGCGGTTCGTTCGATTCGGCCCCTTTCCAGAGTCACCTCAAGGTGGCGCTGTTCCGCTAGGATGGCTTCCAGCCGGGTTTCTTGCTGGCGGAGCATTTGCTCGTCTGCCTGGGCAACGGCTTGCAATTGCTGCCAGCGCCAGACGGCCAGCTCGGTCTGTAGGCGGCGCTCCTCGGCCCGATAGTCCCGATATTGAGCCGCCGCCCGCGCCTGGCGCTCCACATGCTGGAGCTGGCGCTTGAGTTCTTCGCGAACATCATTCAGCCGGTCAAGATTTTCGCGGGTATGGCGGATGCGGGTTTCCGTTTCCCGGCGACGCTCCTTGTATTTGGAGATGCCCGCCGCCTCTTCCAGAAAGACTCGTAAGTCCTCAGGCTTGGCTTCGATCACCCGCGAAATCATCCCCTGTTCAACAATAGCGTAGCTACGCGGACCCAAACCAGTGCCAAGAAAAAGATCGGCAATATCGCGGCGTCGGCAGCGGGCACCGTTTAGGAAGTAGTTCGATTGCCCGTCGCGACCGACGGAGCGCTTAACGGCGATTTCGGCGTAACTGGCCCAGGGGCCACCCAAACGGCCTTGTTCGTTATCAAATACCAGTTCAACCGTCGCCAGCCCAACCGGTTTGCGGGTGGCCGCACCGTTGAAAATCACGTCTGACATCGTTTCGCCGCGCAGACTGCGTGCTGAGCTTTCACCCATCACCCAGCGCACGGCGTCAATGATGTTGGATTTGCCGCAGCCGTTTGGACCGACGACTGCGACGAGTTGACTGGGCAGATGTAAAACGGTGGGGTCTACGAATGACTTAAACCCGGCCAGCTTGATTTTGCTCAGCCGCATGGGCGAAACAGCCGATTCCTTAATGCGCGGCTCAAACTCGACGGACCAGGGGTTGCAACACTGCTTCAATCGCTTCAAGGTCGGGAATGATAGCCGGTTCATCCTGATAGCGCGCCCAGCTTAAAACCGGTAGGCGCAAATCGGCTTCTTCCACCGTCGTATTATTTTGCAGATCGCCGCGTTGCAGGTTAATCGGGCGTGGCGCAGCGGTGGCTAGAATACCGAAATGGGGGAGGCGAGAATCGGCGTTGAGCGTATTGACGATGATGATACGGGAATGTAAATCGGCTTCCGGCGGTATCCGAAAAATCAGCCGACCTAAGCTCACCAGCGGGGTGGTGAGATTGCGCCACAAGATCGCGCCGATTACCCAATGAGGCGCAGTTTCCATGCTTAACGGCGTGGCAAAGGGCAACACCTCGACGATGAGGCTGCTTGGCAAAATGACTTGGCCACCCTGAACCGTGGCCAGGAGGCAGCGCAGGTTAGCTAAAGGTTCCATAACAGTATCCGTGATAGGCAAAGCGCGAGCAAGTCGCCAAGGCTAGAGCCTGAGCCGGTGCGCATTAGGTGATCAATCCCAGGGCGCGCTCACCAAGAATCGCCCGGATCGACTGCATCAGTTGATCTTCCTGATAGGGCTTGGTCAGATAGTCGTTAACACCTAAATTGATCGCCCGGTCGCGGTGTTTATCGCCGCCGCGAGAGGTCACCATAATAATCGGCATATGGGCCATATTCGGTTGATTACGCACGTGGGCGAGGACTTCAAAGCCATCCATGCGCGGCATTTCGATATCCAAAATAGCCAGATCGGGGACTTGGGTTTGCAGCATAGCCACAGCGTCCAAGCCATCTTTGGCAGTAGTCACTTGGATATTATGGCGCTCCAGAATGCGCGCGGTCACCTTGCGCATGGTGATGGAATCGTCGATCACCATGATGCTGATCTTTTCCTGGCGCGTTTCCTGGCGGGCCACGCGGAGCGCGCGGCTTTCAAGCTGTTTTTGCGCTTGCGAACCGATATTGCGGACCAGGGCCGCCAGTTCCAAAACCACCACCACCCGGCCATCGGCTAGCACGGTGGCACCCGAAATACCCGGTACGCCATGAAATTGCGGTCCGACCGGCTTGACGATGATTTCCCGGTTACCCAGTACCGCCTCGACTTGTAAAGCAGCACTCGCCTCAGCACTGCGGAATAGGAGCGTCGGGGGGCGACGGTCTTTGACTTCCTCAAAGGGTTGAATCTGACTGTTGCCGATCAGTAGCCCTAAGTTGTGGATCGGATAGCTCCGCTCGCCGTACTGATGTTGAACATTCTCGCCGGATAGATAGGCTTGAAATTCGCTTTCCTGAAGTCGCATCACCAATTCGATGCTAAGCAAGGGGATCGCGTAGAGCGATTCGCCAACCTGAGCCAGCAATGCCTGGGTGACCGCCAGCGAAAACGGCAGACGAATGATAAAGCGGGTGCCTTGGCCGGGATCGGTCTGAATCAGTAAAGCGCCGCGCATCGCACGAATCGCTTCGTTGACCACATCCATGCCAACACCCCGCCCAGCAATCTGGGTGACTGAGCTGGCGGTGGAAAATCCTGGGCGCAGCAATAAGGCAATCAGCTCGTCGTGGGTGGCCGGTTGATCCGGTTGCAACAAGCCTTTCTCTTCGCCCTTGGTGCGGATGGCCGCGAAGTTAAGGCCAGCACCATCGTCAGTCAGCTCCAGCACCAGTTCCGCCCCTTCCCGGCGCAGACCCAGGGTGATTGTACCCATCTCCGGCTTGTCATTCTGGCGGCGGATTTCCGGGGATTCGATGCCATGGGCAAGGGAATTACGCAGCATGTGTTCCAGAGGCGCGACCATGCTCTCCAGCACGATCCGGTCCACTTCGGCGTCTTCGCCGCTGACCAGCAATTCCGCTCGCTTGCCCAGTTCTTGCGCAGATTGGCGGACAACCCGGCGAAACCGGGAGACGACGCTGCCAAACCGGACCATGCCGGTGCGCATCAGACTTTGCTGGATATCCTTGTTGACCTTGCCCTGTTGATCCAACAGCGAGGTCACTTCTCGCGCGTGATCACCCAGCGAGGAACCAATGTTACCCAGGTCGTCAGCGATCTCCATCAGTGACCGGCTGACCTGTTGCAATTCAGTGAAACGGTCTAGCTCCAGCGGGTCGAATTCCTGCTGATGCGATTTTGCATCCAGGTCTTGGCGTGACTGAATGCGCGTCTCTGCTTGCGAGGCCAAATTGCCGACCTGTCGGCGTAATCGGGCAATGGTTTGCTCCAGCTCGCCCAAACTAAAGCTTATAGAGCCAACGCCTTGGTCAACTCGGGCGCGGAAGATGCTGCTTTCACCCATCTGGTTGACCAGATTATTCAACAAAGCAGAGCTGACGCGGATACTTTCGGCGGCTGATGCAGCGGCAGCGGCGGCCGCCGCTGCTTTCTGGGCCGGTTGGGCGGCAGTGGCGGCTGGGGTTACAGTGGTGCTGACCGACGGCAGTAGAGGCTTGGAGCGCTCAGCGGGTTTTGGCCCAAACACGCCTTGCAGCTCTTCGATCAATTCTCGTTGCGATGGGGGTTGCTCGCCGCTTAGTACGCCAGCCAGCATCTGCTGTAAGCGGTCAAGCGCTCGCTGTAGGAGATCAATCAAGCGCGACGAGCTTTGTAGAGTCCCTTTCCCCAATCCATCCAGAATCGACTCAGACGCATGCGCCAGCTCACCGACGGTCATAAAGCCTGCCATCCGTGAGCTGCCCTTCAGGGTGTGCATCTCCCGGCGCAGATTGTTCAAAAGATCCGTGTTAGCCGGCTCAAGGCGCAGGCGTTGCAGAATAACGTCGCTGGAATTGAGGATCTCGCTGGCCTCAGCTTGGAAGACCTGCACCAGCTCCTGATCCAGCTCGGTCATCGTCTGGAACGCAGCCCGTTCGCCGACTGAGGTTATGGCGGCGGCTTGCCGTTGGCTGGTTGGTTCCTGGGTCAATGCTTCGGTCGCTGGGGACACAACCAGGAATTCAGTCAGCGGTTCTCCCGCAATGATGCGGTCAGCCAACTGATGGAGACCGAGAATAAGATCGGTAGCAGGTGGCGGGTTCGCGCCGCCGGCCGCCTCGGCCACCATCCGGTTCAAACGATCCAAAGTCTGCTGAATGGCGTCGAGCACCACGGGTGTCGCGTGACCCGCCCCTTTGCCAAGCCCATCCAGAACGGATTCAGCCGCATGCGCCAAGTCGCCAATTGACAGCAGATCCGACATGCGCGAGCCACCCTTTAAGGTGTGCATGTTCCGCCGCAAATCGTTAAGGAGCGTAGTGTGATCAGTTTCGGCGGCCAATCGTTGCAGGATGAGATCGCTGGCGTCGAGAATTTCAGCCGCTTCGTACTGGAAAACCTCCGCCAGTTCCAAATCGACCCCAGGAGGCGCGGAAGGAGGTGCCGTCGCGGTCACTGCTGGCGTGGGCAGCTGTGGTCGGGAGGCAGGCACGATGACAGTGAGCCGACTGGATGGCTCTGCCACTGGCGGAGGAGCGGCACGATCTATGATTAAAGCAGGCGGGTTCTCGGCTGGGGCCGGGATTATCTCCACGGCTGGCGTTTCTGGCAGGAACGCGCGGGTTCGCTCGATCATCTGCGTCATCTGCGAGCGCGTTTCATCGGTCACAGGCTCGTTTTCGGCCAGCGGGGCCAGGACGGCAACGGCTTCGCCGATCAGATCGATCATCGGGCTGGAAGCTGCTACAGCGCCGCTTAGAACATGATTGAGAAGGTTTTCAAATTCCCAGGCGAAATCACCGATTTCAGTGGCACCGACCACCCGACCACTGCCCTTGAGGGTGTGAAAAGCCCGTCGAATGTTGGTTTGAGCCTGACGATCAGTCAAATGCTGTTGCCAGATTGCGCTTTGTTGGCGAATGGACGCCAACTCTTCACGCGCTTCCTCCAGAAACACTTCCAGAAATTCTGGATCGATTTCGGTGGCCGGTGTGCTGGGAAAAGGCGTGGCGGGGGCGGGTGGCGATATTGGCGTATCCACCTGTCGCTGTGAAGGTCGGATGGTCGCCGGTTCGGCGCGCGAGGGTCGCATCGTCTTTGGTTCGGCTTTACCAATCGCAATCAGCTCCTTGGCTCGCGCAGCCAATGCCGGTAAGGCCGCTAAGTCATCGCCACGGAGCGGGGTTTCGCCGACCAGCGGCGCTAGTGCGACAACCGCAGCGCCGATGGTGTCACAAACCGCTTTGTTTGGATGCAAAGCGCCGCTCATCATTTGATTAAGCAGTTCTTCGAATTCCCAGGCAAAATCGCCGATGACGGTGGCACCCACCATGCGGCCACTGCCTTTCAGGGTATGAAAGGCTCGACGAATCGTCGTCAATGCTTCCCGGCTATCAAGGTGCTGTTGCCAGGTGACGAGCTGTTCGCGAATAGCAGCCAATTCGCTGCGAGCTTCTTCCAGAAAAACTTCGACGAATTCCGGGTCAGCCTCGGTCACACCGAGAACGTCCAGCAAATTGGGCTGTTCCGGCTTGCCAGACAGCTCATCATTCAAACCAGAATCCATGGCTTCATCGGCAGTGGGCTTTGATTCCGCCCACTGCGTAGCCTGTTCATTTTCAGGCTCAGCTAGAGTCCCTGTGTCTGTCAATTCCGGGACAGTAGTTTGAAACTCTGAATCGGCTATCGCTAAAGGCGGCGCGTCTGTTTCGCTGCGACTGTCCATCATGTCAGGCGGTGCGGAGGGCGAACTGGAAATCGCTGGCTCACTGGGTTCAAGGTCTGCCTCTGGCCAATCTTCCAGAGAAAGGCTCTCCTCTGACATAGCGGGCGCGGCGACGGATTCCGTAATCCGTGCAGCGGTTTCGTGGTCATCCGTATCAGGGACGGCGAAGGGGATGTCCGATGTTTTTAAAGAGCTTTCCCCTGCATGAGCGCTATCAGCAGAGGCTTTGGGATCAGTCTCGAACGTCAGTTCAGGCAGCTCCAGCAGATTCAGGGATCGCTCCAGTTGCGCTAGCTCACTTTCGCCTGAAAAAACCGTCATGGAAGCTACATCATCGATGGCGGCAGGCGCTTTGGCCAAACGCACTTGTCTGAGTTTGGTAGTGAGCGCGCTTAGCGGAGCATCCGGCAGTGCTTGGCCATTGGTTAGAACGGCCGTTAAGTGTTTGGCCAAAGATTCAGTCGCTTGCTGTAACAGCGTCACATCCAACGTCGGCAAGCGGCCTGCAACTACCGCAGCGGCTGAAAAACGTATTTCATCAAGCAAGCCAGCCGCACTGCGCTGTTCGAGCGCTTCCAGTGGACTGCGGATCTGGTCGATGGCGTCAATCATCGCCGCCAGCGCGGCGGGGTCCTTGGGATCTTGAGCATAGGCGTCAAGATTGAATTCAATGCGCTGTAGAGCCAGCGCTAGATCGTCATTGAAGGGTCCCAGCGAGCTGTCGGCGAGACGATGCGAAATCATGGCGCTACCTCCATGCCGGGAACCGAGTCAGTGGGGATTGGCCGCAAGAAGCGGCTCTTGGCGGAAGAACGCCAACCTGCCCCACGTCCCGGTTCCGTTCGGGCGGCTTAAGCGGGAAGCCGGAAGTCGGCGACGGCTTGGCGCAACTCGCGCGCCAACTGGTTTAGTTTGCCGATAGCAGAAGCGGTCGCTACGCTGCTCTCGGCGGTCTGCCCGGTAATCTCATTAATCGAAACCATGGCACCCGATACCCGCGAAGCCATTTCCGACACCCGACCGGCGGATTTGGAGATTTCATCAATCAGTTCGGCCAGATTGGCGGAGACTTTCTCGATCTCATCCAACGCTTCACCAGCTTTCTCGGCCAGCTTGGCACCGCCGACTACTTCCGAGGTGCTCTTCTCCATCGATATGACCGCTTCGTTGGTGTCGGCCTGAATCGTCTTGACCAGGGTTTCGATGCGTTTGGTAGCGTTACTTGAGCGCTCCGCCAGCCGTTGCACTTCGTCAGCAACGACCGCGAAACCGCGACCGGCATCGCCTGCGGCCGATGCCTGGATGGCGGCGTTCAGCGCCAGGATGTTGGTCTGATCGGCAATGTCGTTGATCAACGCGACGATATCGCCAATTTCTTGGGAAGATTCGCCCAGACGCTTGATTCGCTTCGAGGTATCCTGGATATGCTCACGAATCGCGTTCATGCCGTTGATGGTGCGCCGCACCCGGTCTCCGCCCTCATGAGCGATACCGACTGATTTTTCCGCCACTTCAGCGGAAGCGGCCGTCTTAGACGAGACATCATCCATCGACTGCGCCATCTGGACCACGGTCGCGCTGGCATTATCGATCTGTCGCGCTTGAACCTCGCTGGACTTGGCCAGTCGGTCAGCGATGGCGCTGGTTTCCTGCACCGCACTGGCGACTAATCCTGAGGTGTTGTTGATGGTCGAAACCAAATCGCGCAGCGCCTCAATAGCGTAGTTGATCGAGTCGGCGATAGCGCCGGTGATGTCCTCAGTCACGCTCGCTTGAACGGTCAAGTCACCCTCGGCGAGATTGCCCAGCTCATCCAGTAAACGCAGGATCGCGTCCTGGTTGCGGCGGCTCTGGTCCTCGGTTTCCTGCTTGCGAAATTCAGTTTCGCGAAGACGTTGCTGGCTTTCACGGTTTTGCAGGTAGACCAGCACCAGGAGGGCGAGGAGGGCGATCACGCCAAATCCGTAAGCGATCTGGTAATTGAAGGGGATGCCGAATAAGTGGAATTGGCGGCTGTTCTGATAATAAGCGTCAAGGAGTTGGCTGCTCGCTTCAAGCAAGCTATCGCCATTTTCAGCGACTGCCTGAGCGGCGTTCTGGGCTTTCACCAGCGCTGGCGCGGAATCGGCAATACGCGATGCTTCCGTTTCCAGTGACTTAAAGCGTTCGGCGAGATCGGCGACCTTGGTGGCATTTTCGGGAAGGCTAACGCGCTCGATACCCGCGCCACCATCGCGCATTCCTCTCAGTACCTGGCCAAACAACTTGACGTTGCGGCCAAACCGGTCGGCAGCGGCGGCAACCCCGGCACCCCCTTCACTGAGCATCCGCTTTAGATCGGTCTCGATGCGCTGCCCCAAAAGCAATTGATTCGTCGCCTGATACACCTGGCGGGCATCGACGCGATTATTGGCCAGATTTTTGGCAATCTCGTCGGATACTGTGATAATCGGCGTTAAAGAGCTTTCCAGCAATGGCATGAAGTTACTGGCTGCCATCACCGAATCGCGCTCAGCTAATAGCGCGTCAATGTTGGCTTCAATCGGATTCCAAAGGCTTTCCAGCCGTTCCAGTTTCGGGCGGATCGACGCCGGAACAGCTGACAGCCCCAAGGTGTCACTGCCGTTTTTCTGGGCATCAAGGAGTTGCCGGAAGCGCTCGCGCCCTTCCTTGAGTTTGATAAAGGCTGACTCCTTGCCACGCGCAGCCTGAAGGGCTTCCGCCGGGAGTGAGCGGGACAAAAACCGTTGTTCGCCAACTAATTTGACGGAGAGTTCATTTTGCCCGCCTTGCCGCTCCAAGGTGGTAAAGATGATGCCCATCAGCACGATGAAAAGTAACAGCGCTCCCAAAAGCGCCAGGTAGGTGAACGATAGTCCTTTTTGCGCCGACTGATCTCGCGAATCACGCATTGCTGTTTCTCGTTGAGCTTAACTCTGAACCGTCCCAACTCGCTGGTGCGGCAGGGAAACCCCAAAAAATGGCGCTAGCTGGCTGCATTCAAGAACTGCGGCTCCGCCAGCAGTACGCTGGTATTGAAGACCATCCAGCACTGATTGTCGCTCCAGAACGCTTCTCCGACAAAGGGACGCAGACTCTCTTCAACATTTTCCAGCGACGGTAACCGGTGCTGGGGACCAAAGTGACGCATCCCGACAATTTCCTCGACCAGCAGACCGTAATCCCACTCACCCGCGCGCACGACGACAATTTGGCAGCCCGGCAACTGTGGAGTGGGTCGCTCAGTCAAAAAATCCCGTAAATCAGAGACTGAAATCACCCGCCCTCGCAGATTAGCAATGCCCAGCAGCCAGCGTTTTACGCCGGGAACCTGGGTAATGCCGCGAGGAAATGGGATAATTTCAGCCACATCATCCATGGAGAATAGCAGGTTCCAAGAACCAAGACGCGCGGCGAGTTGTCCCTTGATTTCTGAAAGCTGCGCGCTGGACGCTGATGCCGGCGCTCGCTCGCGGATACGCCGGTCCAGCTCCAGCAAGATATCGAAAGGGTCCAGCGTGGATGACGCTGTTGGAGAACTTAATACCGCCTCTGCCACAGGATAATCCTCAAAATCGGGCATTTTGGGGTCGGGCTGCCATTTTCCCGACCCGACCAGCCATGGTTGCCTCCCTTAATCTGGAGCGGGCTGTCGGACTACAATTATATTGATAATCTTTTGGTGCATTTTTAGCATACTAACGGTCAGGATGCCATGGAAGAAACGGTATCCGCGCTCTTTCAGTGCGCTGCTCTTGCGCCTGCGCCCTTTTAACCGGCTATAAGCGCCGCCGGTATCACTAACCTAACGGATTGTTCTGCCATGACCATCAAACTTGGCGTCGTGATGGACCCCATCTCGACCATCACTATAAAAAAGGATACGACTTTCGCGATGTTGCTGGCGGCCCAGGCGCGCGGTTGGCAGCTTTACTATTTCGAACAGACCGATCTCTACGCGCGCGGCGATCAGGCTTTCGGTCGAACCCGCTTACTCAGTGTTACCGATAACCCATCAGGCTGGTTTGCGTTTCGGGAGGAACGGGAGATGCCACTGGCCGAACTGGATGTCATTTTGATGCGCAAGGACCCGCCCTTCGATATGGAATATATTTACACCACCTACCTTCTGGAACTGGCTGAAACAACCGGGACATGGGTCGTTAACAAACCGCGTAGCCTGCGCGATGCCAACGAGAAATTTTTTGCCCTGCATTTTTCCGACTGCTGCCCGCCGACATTAGTCAGTCGCGACCCTGCCCGACTCAGAGCATTCCTCGGCGAATATGAGGACATCGTAGTAAAGCCCCTGGATGGGATGGGCGGTGCCTCGGTCTTTCGCTTACGGCCACAGGATCCGAATGTGAGCGTGATTCTCGAAACGATCACCGCTCACGGCCAGCGCTCAGCCATGGCCCAGCGTTATATTCCAGAGGTCATCGCAGGCGATAAGCGCATCTTGTTGATTGACGGCGAACCTGTGCCTTACGCGCTGGCTCGGATCCCCCGACCGGGAGAGACGCGGGCCAACCTGGCGGCTGGTGGTCGCGGTGAAGGCGTTCCCCTCAGTGAGCGGGATCGTTGGATTTGCGCCCAGGTAGCGCCAACTTTGCGCGCAATGGATTTGTTGTTCGTCGGCCTGGATGTCATCGGCGATTATCTGACCGAGATCAACGTCACTAGCCCCACCTGCGCCCGTGAACTGGATGCCCAGTTTGGGTTGGATATCGGCGGCGAGTTGATGGCTGCGATCGAACGCCGTTTGGCCCGCCGCCAGACTCCGGTAACGGATGAAGCCTATCCTCCACAAGCCGGGTGAAACTCACCGGTTGACGCTGGCGTTGCTGCTGGCGTTGGCCTTGCATGGGGCTTTGCTTTTTGCAGTGCCCGCCGAATATGGCTGGCGGCGTCCTTTCCAGCAACCTTCTTTGACAGTGGTCTTGCGGCCGCTACAACAAAAACCCAGCGCTTCGGCCAGCGATGAAGATGCCGCAAAGCTTACGGCCTCGACAGAAAGCGCGGTCGAGCGCACGGTTGCACCGCTCGCGCCAGATGGGCTGCCCAACCCACCGCTAGCCGCTCCTGTTCCATTACCCCTCCCGGAATCGGTAGGGCCATCGCGACCTGTTGTCTCAGCCAAAACGCCGCCTCCTGCGAAAACTCGCCCTACACCGGCCAGCCGCCTGAACGCCAAGCCTACGACCCGGACTGAATCGACCGACTCCAATAAAGATAAAGCCGTAGTGCGGTTACCGGCCAAGCCAGCGGCTACGGGTAAATCATCTGAAGCAGTTAGCGAAAAGCGATGGAGCGTTCCAAACAAGCCGCCTGTAAAACACGCTGCCAGCGTGCGCGCTGCCCAACCCCTATCGGTTGAGCCAGAGCTTGATGAGTCTGGCCCAGCGGCCGATCTTACAGAATCGCCCCGCTCTGACCGGGGAAGGCAATCGATTGCGGCCCCCCGTCCAGCAGCGCAAAAGCGTGATCGGCGGTCGCTGGATAGCAGCGCCTTATTGGGTCAGATCGCCAGCCTGGAAGCCCAATCCCAGCGCCAGGCCCGCCCTGGGATTCGCGCTAAACGGGTGAATCCCAACGACTCTCAATCCCTGGAAGGTTTTTATATAGGCTCCTGGGTGCGTAAGGTGGAACAAATCGGCGAAATGAATTTTCCCGCTATCGCCCGCCAGTTAAACGTGAGCGTCGGCCCGACCCTGGAGGTTGCCATTCGGGCCGACGGCTCTTTGCACGATGTCCGAGTGACCCGCTCCTCTGGTAACGCTGAATTAGATCGGGCAGCTCAGCGGATCGTTAGACTCGGCGCGCCTTACGCAGCTTTTCCCCCTCAATTACGCCAGCAGTACGATCTGCTCTATATTTCGCGACCTTGGCGCTTTGAGTCCAGTGGTCGGTTACGGATGCGCTGAAATCGCGTCTAAACTTGCGTTAAAGCTATCGTTTAGGAGGCGGTTGTCATGAGCGAAACGCTACCCGATTTGATCCGCTTCGGCCGTGCGGTTTGTGGTGATCTGGCCCAGGCTGAGCGGCGCGAGTGGTGGCTGGGTAACGGTTTAGGGGCTTATGCCGCTGGCTCCATTGCCGGTACGCTCACCCGCCGCTACCACGGGTTACTAGTAGCACCCATCGAGCCACCGTTGGGGCGCTGGCTGGTGTTTGCCAAAGCGGAGGCGACCCTGATCGATGGCGAACGGGAAGTTCCGTTGTTTAGCAACCGCTGGGGAAGCGGCGCGCTTGAGCCGCTGGCCTATCTTCATCTGGAATCATTTCATCTGGATGGGCGAATGCCGGTATGGCGCTACGCTATCGGCCAGTGGATTATCGAACAACGGATTTGGTTAGAGCCGGGCGCTAATACCGTCTATGTCGCCTGGCGTCTGGACACGGCTACCGCTGCTCAGCCACTGGATTTGCGCGTTCGCTTGCTGGTCAACGCCCGTGATCACCACAGTAACATGGCACCCGGCGGTTTTACCCCCCAAGTCGGGATGGTGGGAGAGCGTTTGGAAGTGGTCTGCCACGACCATTTTACCCTGCGACTGCAAACCGCCGCTGGCCGCCTGCAAGCTGCCTGGGACTGGATTGAGGACTTCGATTTGCCGCTGGAGCGGGAGCGTGGCCTGCCGGAGCGGGACGCTCATCTGTGGATCGGCGATGCGCTGTTGACGCTACAGCCTGGGCAATGGAGTGGCGTTATCGCCAGCTTGGACGAGACCGCCGCCGCCGATCTGGATGCGGCGTTGTGCCGCTTTCTCGATCGCGAACGCCGCTTATTGGCCCGCGCCCGGCCCATGCTGGGCGATTCCCCCCCGGCCTGGATTGAGCAGTTGAGTTTAGCCGCTGATAGCTTTCTGTTTGCCCGACCGCTAGCCGATTTGCCGGATGGCGAGTCGGTCATCGCCGGTTACCCCTGGTTTGGCGATTGGGGTCGCGACACCATGATCGCATTGCCGGGCCTGACCCTGGCAACCGGTCGGCTGGATAGCGCCCGCCGCATTCTATTGACGTTTGCTCGCTTTGTGGATCAGGGGATGTTGCCGAATACCTTTCCTGGGGCCGGCGAAACGCCCGCATACAATACCGTCGATGCTGGATTATGGTATTTCGAGGCGTGGCGCGCCTACCTTGAAGTCAGCCATGATGAAGCGGCGCTAGTCGACGTATTTCCGGTGCTGGTGGCGATGATCGATTGGCATGTTCGCGGTACTCGCTATCAGATCGGTCGGGATAGCGCCGATGGGTTGTTGTATGCTGGCGAGCCGGGCGTGCAATTGACCTGGATGGACGCCAAAGCGGGTGATTGGGTGGTAACGCCGCGCATCGGCAAGCCCGTCGAGATTAACGCGCTGTGGTATAACGCGCTGATGATTATGGCCAAATTCGCCGAGTGGCTTGGGCATTCACCGCAACGCTACAACACGCTCGCCGCCCAGGCGCGTCAGGGTTTTCAGCGATTTATCCGTCCCGCCGAGGCCGGTTTATTCGATGTGCTGGACGGTCCTGCCGGTGACGATTCCAGCACGCGCCCCAACCAACTGTTTGCGGTCAGTCTGCCCTATAGTCCCCTGGATGTGGATAGGCAACGAATCATCGTTGAGGTCTGTGGGCGTGAGCTATTGACCTCCTATGGTTTGCGCTCGCTGACAGCCCAACATAGCCATTATCATCCGACCTATTTGGGTGGGGTTTGGGAGCGCGACGGGGGTTACCATCAAGGGGCGGTTTGGGGTTGGCTGCTGGGTCATTACGCGCTGGCCGAGTATCGGGTTTTCGGTGACGCGCAAGCCGCTCAAAACCGCTTACAACCGATCCGCGATCATTTACTGGATGGGGGCTTGGGTACAGTTAGCGAGATTTTTGATGGCGCAGCGCCTCATCTGCCGCGGGGTGCGCCCGCGCAAGCGTGGTCGGTCGCCTGTGTCCTGGAAGCTTGGCAGCGCTTAGAACGGCTTAAAAAGAATCCAACGCCGGAGACGTTATGAGTGATCTTTATGCGGTGATCGGTAATCCCATCAATCATACAAAATCGCCCTTGATCCATACGGCGTTTGCCGAGCAAACCGGCCAGCCGGTTCACTATACGGCTATTGAAGGGCCGCTCGGTGGCTTTGCCAGCGCAGTCGATGAGTTTCGCGCAGCGGGCGGCCGGGGCTTGAACATCACTGCGCCATTCAAACTGGACGCTTTTGCCTATGCCACGGACTGTAGCGCAGCAGCGCGTGTGGCTGGAGCAGTTAACGCCATGAAGTTTGCAGGCGATCAGGTGCTAGCGGACAATTTTGATGGCGTGGGGTTAGTGCGTGACATCACCCATAATTTGGGTTGTCCCATTGCCGGGCGTCGTGTGCTCTTGCTGGGAGCAGGCGGGGCGGCGCGCGGCGCATTAGCGCCTATTCTGGCTGAGCAGCCAAGCCATGTCGTCATCGTCAACCGGACTTTCGCCAAGGCGCAGCAACTGGCGCAGGCTTTCGCCGGTGCCGGACCGGTGGTCGCCGAAGCGTGTGACCCATGGCCCGATCAACCGTTCGACATTATTTTAAATGCAACCTCAGCCAGCCAGCGCGGTGAGTTTTTGCCGATGCGCAGCGCTATTTTTACGCCGGATTGCCTGGCCTATGATCTGGTGTACGGCAAAGGATTGACGCCTTTTTTAACAATCGCCCGCGAGCATGGCGTTCGGCGTGTGGTCGATGGGGTGGGCATGTTGGTGGAGCAAGCCGCCGAGGCTTTTTTATGGTGGCGTGGCGTGCGTCCGGACACCCAACCTGTGATCGAAAAGCTAACGGTGCCGCTGGTTTAACCTCACCTTTTCAAGAACGATTGCGGCAGCGGCGCATCTGGAATTAGGCTATCGCAATCCCTCAGCTATACTGAACTTGGCCGGACAAAAGTTGCGGTCACTTTGTCTTGCGTTCTCCAAACCTACCTGGAGCCTCACGATGTCGCCTCAGATCAAGACCATTCTGTACACTACAGCGCTAAGCCCCTATACCCGGCCTGTCCTGCGTTTTGCGGTTGGACTGGCCAACCAATATAACGCCAAGATTATCCTGCTGCATGTCGTGGAGCCGTTAAGTAGTTCGGTGCGTTTTTTAATGGATAACTATCTGCCTGCTGAAAAGGCCGAGGAGCTGCACCGCGAGGCGACCAGCGGCATTTTGCAGAAATTTCACAAACGCCTGGAAAATTTCTGCGCCGAAGAACTGGGTTCAACCCTTGAACAAACGCAAGTCATCTCAGAGATCCGCGTCGTGAGCGGGATGGCCCATGAAGTCATCTTGCACGAGGCTGACCGCTGCAATGCCGATTTGATCGTCATGGGCACACACGCTGGCAATGAAACCTTGCGAGGCGCGCTTTTGGGATCCACCACCCGGCGAATTACCCTGCTTTCCAAACGCCCGGTTTTAATCGTACCGTTTGTGCCGACCCCCGACAACGAATGGCCTTCGCAACGGCGTGTTTGACGCGCCCGGCGTGAATCACCCCCCTATCGACCCGTACTCGGCTGCGCGCTCCGTCTGGTGCGCCAGCGCACTGGCGATCTCGTTGCTACTTATGCAGATCAGCGCTTTGATCTGGGCCGAGAGCGGGCGAACGCCAAGCGTTATTTGATCCAGTGGCATGATGAAGCGGACAGCGGATTCACGCAGTTCGCCAAGCGTCCGGACAGCGCCGCTGCAACTCGACTAACCACTGCTGTCGAAACCGTCGGCAGGTGGCGTCGGATGCGCCTTGCAACATGACGCGGTAGTAGAGATAAGACGCACGGGTTACGGCCCGTTCGCTGGGGGGCAACTTGCTGATATCGCGGATGGTCATCATGGTCAACCTCTTTCGCCCAACCCATATTGATGGGGGCTTGAGCGAGAATAAAGCAAATAACGCGCCTATTTCCTGTCTCGTTGATCGATTACAGCGCCATTTTGATGCCGCATCGACAAAATACGAGCTGAGTCAGTAAGCTGATGTTACCAGAAGACTACTGTTACAATCTTGCAGCACTGCCTGGTTCCGACTTCCGCTATAGCTTGCTTGGTTTGCCGCTCAGGCGTCGGCAAGCGTTGCTTGCCTTGAAGGCTTTTTGTCTCGAAACCGCGCAAATCGTCGTAGAGTGTCAGGATGCAGGTGTGGCTCGATCCAAACTGGACTGGTGGCAGGCTGAAGTCGCTCGTTTGTTTGCTGGAGAGCCGCAACATCCAGTGACCCGCGCGTTGCAAGGCCCTTTGGCGGATTACAATTTACCGGAAGAGTATTTTCGGGAAATTTTGGATGGCGTCGCTATGGACCTGGATTATGACGCCTATCCTAACTTCAGTGGATTAATGGTCTACCTCCACCGCCAGGGCAGCGTTCCTGCCTTGCTAGCAGCGGAGATTTCAGGATATCAGGATCGGCGCGCTACGCCTCGCTTCGCTCATGAGGCAGGGATTGCATTGATACTATTCGATTTTCTATACAACGTGCGCCAACATGCACAATGCGGGCGACTGTATTGGCCTGAAGAGGAAATGGCGCGTTACGGGATCAAGGCCAGCGATCTGTTAGCCGCACAAACTACGGAGCGCTTGCGCCAGATGTTCGCTTTTCAAGCCGAGCGAATTCGTCATCACCATGCTCAAGCGCTGGCAGTCTTGCCGATAACCGATCATTACGCGCAATATCATCTTCTCGCTCGTCTTGAATTAATGATGGCGTTACTGGAAGCAATCGCCGAAGACGGCTATCGCCTGTTGGAACAGCGCACTTATCTACCGCCCTTGCGTAAAATCTGGCTGGCATGGCGCCTGCGATGGCGAATCAGGTTCAATCGTCAGCGCCCGCCGATGACGCCATGAGTTCCATTTTGAATTCAAGTCTGCTTTGGAAGTGATGCCATGAAAGATTACCGTCCCGCCGCTGATCTGCTAAACGAGAGAGTGATTTTGGTAACGGGTGCGGGCGCTGGTATCGGTCGCGTGGTGGCGCACCGCTTAGCCGCTCATGGTGCCACTGTGATTTTGCTTGGCCGCACCATTCGTAAGCTGGAGCAGGCATACGATGAGATCGAGCAGGCCGGGGGGCCGAAACCGGCCATCTACCCGATGAACCTGGAGGGAGCCAGCCCGAAAGATTACGCGGATCTGGCGACTGTAATCGAAGCGGAATTTGGTCGGCTGGATGGCTTGTTGCATAACGCAACCCTGTTTACAGGACTAACGCCGTTGGCTAATTACCCCACGGAGTTGTGGTATCAGAGTCTACAGGTCAATGTCCATGCGCCGTTCTTGCTGACCCAGGCTTTACTGGGCTTATTGAACCGGGCGACTGACGCCTCGGTGGTGTTTACCGCTGATTACGCCAGTGAGACAGGCCGAGCCTATTGGGGAGCCTATGCAGTTGCCAAAGGGGGTGCCGAAACACTGATGAAGCTCTGGGCTAGCGAGCTGGAAACCAATACAGCGATCCGCGTTAATAGTATTGATCCCGGTCAGGTTCGCTCTGGTCTGACCTTGCGCGCCTATCCGGGACGCGCGCCCGATGAATGGGTCGATCCTGAGACGATCATGCCGACTTATTTATATTTGCTAGGGCCGGACAGCAAAGGCGTCACCGGCCAGATTTTGCGCGCCCAGGATTAAGGGGCCGCCGGGGCGGGGGGGGGTGGTCTGCGTGCGGTCAGCGGGGCGGTTTGACCGCATGTTCCAGGGATTCGCCACGTTTCGCGAGTGAGGCTCGGCGCGTGATTCGGCACGCTGCGGGGTATTAGGCTGGTGTTGCCGGGTTTGCGCAACTGAGCGGGATTCAAGGGGCGTAGGCCGCTTACTACCCTGCGCGGATTCAACGGCCTCTCGACTGCGGGGCGGGCGGGTTGACGTTGAAGTTGTTGGACGTGGGTTGGCGCGAAACCCGCTGGGTGCTGGCTTGCCGGGCCGTTTTAAGGCGGGGCGCTGCTGGCTCGGCAGCGCTGCGGTCGGCGGCTCTTCAAGCGGGCAGCCAGCCGCCGTAAGCAGCTCGCGAATTTGCGCCACGTTCAACTCATCCCAACGACCCGGATGCAAACCCCGGCGCAAGACGACGGGTCCATAGCGAACCCGGATCAAGCGGCTGACCGTTACGCCCTGTGATTCCCATAAGCGGCGTACTTCGCGGTTGCGGCCTTCGCGCAAGATGACGTGATACCAGTGGTTGGCACCTTCACCGCCTGCTTCGCGAATCTCGTCAAACCGGGCTGGTCCATCCGTTAGCGGCACGCCCTCGGCTAAGCGCAACAAGACCTCCGGCGCGACGCCGCCCAGTATGCGCACCGCATACTCGCGCTCGATTTGCGCCGAGGGATGCATCAACCGATGAGCCAGTTCGCCGTCAGTGGTCAGCAGCAACAAGCCTTGGGTGTTAAGATCAAGCCGCCCTACCGCAATCCAACGACCATCGCGCAGCGGTGGCAGGCGGTCAAAAATGGTGGGACGCCCTTCCGGATCATGGCGGGCGGTGATCTCGCCGACTGGCTTGTAGTAAGCCAGCACCCGCCGAGTTTGCCGCTCAGCCCGCGCCCGAACTGGTTTACCATCGATCTGGATTTGGTCCGCTGCACTGATCTGGATGCCTAAGTGGGCGGGAGCGCCATTAACGGTAATCCGCCCTTGGCGAACCCACTGTTCAATCTGGCGTCGCGAACCGAAGCCCGCGCCCGCCAGCAATTTTTGCAAGCGTTCAGTCATAACAGGGATTCCTTACGGGCAACAGGCGGTGAAGAGGGACCGGTAAGCTGGGCGCGAAGATCGACTTCGGCGTTGATGACCTCCGGTTCGCGGGCGTCGACCAAGGGGGGCAGCTCACTTAAGCTTTTAAGATTAAAGTAATCCAGGAAGGTATGGGTTGTGGCGTACAAGGCTGGCCGACCGGGAACCTCACGATGACCAACCACTTTGATCCAGCCGCGCTCCTGCAAGGTTTTCATAATGCTGCTGCTAAGACTAACCCCGCGCACTGCTTCGATCTCTCCGCGTGTGATCGGTTGACGATAAGCGATCAAGGCCAGCGTTTCCAGCAAAGCGCGCGAATAGCTCGCCGCCCGTTCTTCCCACAGGCGGCCTACCCAGGGTGAAAATGTCTTTGGAACTTGCAGGCGAAAGCCACCGGCGACTTCGACTAATTCCACGCCACGCCCCACGCAGGCAACAGCCAGATCAGCTAACGCCGTCCGCAGCCTCTCGCGCTCTGGTCGTTCCGCTTCCGGGAAGACCTCGATCAAGCGTTCTAACGATAGCGGCTCACCGGCGGCGAGTAACACGGCTTCGATGATAGCGGTCAATGCTGGCATGAACAGTTCTCAGAGGCGCTTGCGGAGATAGATAGGGGCAAAGGGTTCGGCTTGAGCCAACTCCAGCAAGGTCTCGCGAAGCAGCTCCAGTACCGCCAGAAACGTGACCACGGCACCCATCCGGCCCTCTTCCAGGCGAAATAACGCCGTAAACGGGGTAAACCGCAAGGCATCCAACCGCTCCAGAACCTGGCTCATCCGCTCACGCACCGAGAGCGTTTCCCGTCGAATAGGGTGGTGGCCAAATAATTCAGCTCGCGCAAGCACCTCACGCAAGGCGGACAGCAGATCGGTCAGCGCCACAGGGGGCGGTATTCGGACAGGCGATTCCTCAACCGTGTCGACACAAGCGATGAACAGATCGCGCTCAAGCCGGGGTAGACCATCCAAAGCCTTGGCGGCTTGCTGAAAACGTTCGTATTCTTGCAGCCGCCGCACCAGTTCGGCGCGCGGGTCTGCTTCTTCAGCTTCGACCGGGGTCGGATCGGGCAATAACAACCGTGACTTGATCTCAGCCAACCAGGCTGCCATCACTAAATATTCCGCTGCCAGGTCGAGCTGTAGATTCTGCATCAGCGACAGATACGCCATGTACTGGCGGGTGATCTCGGCGATGGGAATATCGAGGATGTTGAGGTTGTGGCGTCGAATTAAGTACAGCAGCAAATCCAGTGGACCCTCAAACGCCTCAAGAAAAACTTCCAGCGCATCCGGCGGGATATACAAATCAGGCGGCCATTGGAGGTAAGGCGCGCCACCAACTTTGGCCAGCGGCGAGTTTTCGGCAGCGGTCGTCACTCGGTCGTTGCTGACTGCTTTGACGAGGTTGATCGCGCCCAGGCCGCGCGCGCGGCGAAAGCCACCCTAAATGCCCAGCGGGCGGATGCCGACCGCCTGGCGCAATTCGTTGAGAAACGGCGCGCTGTAGTCACGCGCCCGCACTGCGCCGCGTTTGAGGATTTGTTGAATATGATCCGGCTGCGCCAGCAACTCATGATAGTGCGCGCGCGGCTCGCGCAAGCGGTCATTGAGATACTCAAACAAGATCTGCTTCATCTCGCCCCAGCCGATGCCTTGAGCGTAACGGGCGCGGATCGCTGCCGTTTCTTCACTGCTGGCAAAGGCCCGATAAAGTTCAAACAGGGTACACGAATCAGGATCTTTCGGTGCTTCTGGCGGCAGGGAGTTGGTTTTGATGCGCATGATGAGCTTACGCAGGGTCTTGTCCGGCTCGAATAAAGGGATGGTGTTGCCGTAGCTTTTGCTCATTTTGCGACCGTCCAGACCCACCAGCACCGCTGTTTTCTCATCCACGACCGCTTCCGGCAAGACGAAATGCTCGCCGTACAAATAATTAAAGCGAGCAGCGATATCGCGGGCCATTTCCAGATGCTGAATCTGGTCCTTGCCGACGGGCACCTTACTGGCTTTGAACATCAAAATGTCTGCCGCCATCAGGATTGGATAGCAAAATAAGCCCATGGTGACGCCCTTATCCGGGTCTTTGTCCGGATCGGCCACATTTTCAGCAACCGCTGCTTTGTAGGCGTGAGCGCGATTCATCAGACCCTTGGCGGTGACGCAAGTCAGCATCCAGGTCAGTTCGAGGATTTCTGGAATATCGGTTTGGGCATAGAAGATCACGTTCTCGACATCCAGGCCCAACGCCAGCCAGGTGGCGGCGACTTCCAGCCGCGAGCGATGAACCAGGGCCGGGTCGTGACATTTAACCAGCGCATGATAATCAGCTAAAAAATAAAAAGACCGTACATCCTTGCGGCGGCTTGCTTCAATCGCGGGCAAGATGGCTCCGACATAATTACCAAGATGAGGTGTGCCGGTGGTGGTGATGCCGGTAAGGGTGATTTCCATGATAGACAGCGTTTTTTTAAGGTTTAATCAGGGGAGAAAGAGCGTCAGGATCAGATTACGGACCCCGTTGACCAGCGGCATAAGGTTGAGGATGCCAGTGGCCAGGAGTATGACCAAAATGATCAACCCGTAATGCTCCATCCGCAGCATGGCTAAGCCGAACCGATCCGGTAATACGCCTGCAAGGACCTTTGAACCATCCAGCGGTGGAATCGGCAGCAGGTTGAGCACGCCCAGCATCACATTGACATCAATACCGGTGATGCCCATCCATAGCATGGGTTCGCTCAGTCCTGGCCAGGTATTGCGCAGGCCATAGGCGATCAGGGCGATCAATCCCCAGCCTAGCGCCATGAGCAGATTAGAGCCGGGTCCAGCTAGGGCCACCAACGCCATGTCGCGTTTGGGACGACGTAGCCGACTGTAGTTGACTGGCACGGGCTTGGCCCAGCCAAAGATAAACCCGCCAAATGCCGCCAACAGGCCGGGAACCAGCACCGTACCGATGGGATCGATGTGGCGCAGCGGATTCAGACTCAGCCGACCTTGCGACTTGGCGGTAGGGTCGCCGAAACGCCAGGCCATCCAGCCGTGCGCGACTTCGTGAAGCGTAATCGCCAGGAGCAGAGGCGGTGCCAGCACCACGAACAGTTGAACCGCATTTAATTGTTCTTGCATGATGGGATTATACGCAGCGCCGCGCCAAGCGGACTAGAGAAAGGGACGGGCATCGCCCAAGCCCTGGCGAAGCAGTTCCGGCGCATCGCCAGTCAGATCCAGCATGGTGGTTGGTTCCCGCTGACAGGGGCCGCCATCGATGATCAGTTCAACCGTCCCGCCTAGCCGCTCAGCAATCTGGTCAGGATCGGCCATCGGCCACTCATCGCCTGGCAGGATCAAAGTGCAACTCATGATCGGCTCGCCAAGTTCAGCGAGCAGCGCGCGGGCGATGGCATTATCCGGCACGCGGATGCCGATGGTCTTGCGGCGGGGATGCTGCAAGCGGCGTGGCACTTCATGGGTCGCTTGCAGGATAAAGGTAAAAGGTCCCGGCGTCGCCGCTTTCAGTAGCCGATAGCGGCGATTATCAACCTTGGCATAGGTGGCGATCTCGGCCAGATCGCGACAGACCAGGGTGAAATTGTGATGCCGATCCGTCTGGCGCAGATGGCGGATGCGTTCCGCCGCTGCTTTATCGCCGAGTCGACACCCCAGTGCATAGCTGGAATCGGTGGGATAGACAATGACCCCACCGGCGCTCAAGCGCTCGACCGCCTGCCGCAGCAAACGCACCTGCGGGTTGAGCGAATGGATTTGTAAAACGGAACTCATAGCCTGTACTATTATTCGATTGTGTGAATTGTGATCAAGCGGGCAACTTGCCAGCTTGGCGTTGTCCGGTCAAGACGTTAGCCAGGGAGTCGTTCTCTTACCCACCCCGTATGACCAGCGGATCGGTATCGTTGGCGGATCGTCGTCTACTTCATTAGCGCCTAAAACTACTCTCATCATCGGCATGAAACTGTTGTTTGACTTTTTGCCTATCGTTTTGTTCTTTGTCGCCTACAAGCTGGCAGATATTTATGTAGCGACTGGGGTGCTAATCGTCGCTACCTTAGGCCAGGTCGCTTGGAGCTGGTTAAGACACCGCCGGGTCGAGAAGATGCCGCTAGTGACTGCGGTTCTGGTCGCCGTGTTTGGGGGAGCGACGTTGATTTTCCACGATCCAGTTTTCGTTAAGTGGAAGCCGACCGTCGTCAACTGGCTGTTCGCTGCCGTTTTTATCGGCAGTTGTTTTATCGGCCACAAAACGGTGATAGAGCGGTTGATGGGCGGCCAACTGGAACTTCCGGCCCCGATCTGGGTCAAGCTCACAGTCGCCTGGGCCTTGTTTTTCGTGACGATGGGTTTGCTAAACCTTTATGTCGCTTTCACTTTTGACGAAAATACCTGGGTTAACTTCAAGCTCTTCGGCATCTTGGGTCTTACCTTGGTTTTCGTACTGGCGCAGGCTGCGTATATGAGCCGTTATCTGAAAAGCGATGATGCTCCCTCTAAGGAAACCTGACCATGTTGTACGCTATCCTGGGCCGTGACGCTCCTGACAGCCTAGCGAAACGATTGGCGGCGCGTCCCGCTCATCTTGAACGATTAAACGCCCTGTTGGCGGAAGGCCGCTTGCTATTGGCGGGTCCGCTGCCCGCTATTGACAGCCCTGACCCCGGTCCCGCTGGCTTTCAAGGTAGCCTCGTGGTCGGCGAATTTTCCTCACTGGAAGCTGCCAAACAGTGGGCAGACGCCGATCCTTATGTCGCAGCCGGCGTCTATGCCTCCGTTGAAATCTATCCGTTTCGCAAAGTGTTGCCGACATGACAGCGGCGCGGGTGGCGTTGCTTGAAACACGGCTGCGAGCTGCGCTGGCACCAGAGGCGCTGGAAATTATCGATGATAGCGCCGCTCACGCTGGTCATGCCGGAGCGCGCGAGGGCGGTCATTTTACGATCCGCCTTGTCTCTGCCGCTTTTGTCGGCAAAACCCTGATTCAGCGCCACCGCCTGATCCACGCGGCGGTAGCCGATCTAATGCGCCGGGAAATTCACGCTTTGAGCATCGCCCAAGCGCAAACTCCGGACGAAGTTTCTTCTTCAACCCCTGCAACTTAGCTCACCGATGGAAATAACTGGTATGCATAAACTGCCTAAACTGATTGTCCCACTGCTGGCGCTGTCCTCCACCTTGCTGGTGTCCGCAGGTGCCTGGGCGGCTGAAGACAAGAAACCGGAAGTTGTCGCTCCAGCAGCGGTTGCGCCGCCAGCCGCTGCCCCGGCCCCGTTTACCGTTCCTGATCCCGTGGCAGTGGTCAATGGCAAAGTGATCTCCAAAGCGGCCTTCGACCAGTATGTCCAGCAGTTGCGTGGTCGGACAAAGGTCGATTCAGCAGAGGCCAGCAAGTCACTGGTCGATCAACTGGTCCTGGAAGAGCTGCTGGTGCAGGAAGCCGAGAAGCAGAAGCTGGCTGATGATGCCCAAATCAAGCAACAACTCGCCATGGTTCAGCGTAGCCTGTTGGCGAGCAGTGTGATCCGGCGGATGCTGAGCGAAAGCGCTCCCAGCGAAGAAGCGGTCAAAAAAGAGTATGAAACTGCCATCGCGGCCATGAAGGGCAAGGAATACAAAGCCAGTCACATCCTGGTAGATTCCGAAGACAAAGCCAAGGAAATCATCGCTGAGCTCAAAAAGGGTGGCAATTTCGCCGAGCTGGCCAAAGCCAAATCCAGCGACAGCTCGAAAGATAATGGCGGCGATCTGGGCTGGTTCACTCCCAGTATGATGGTGCCTCCTTTCGCTCAGGCTGTGACCAAAATGGAGAAAGGCAAATACACCGAACAGCCGGTGCAGACTTCATTTGGTTGGCACGTCATCCTGCTGGAAGATAGCCGCGATGCGACGCCGCCCTCTATGGAGGAGTTGAAGCCGCAGATTCAGCAGATGCTGCAAAGCCGGATGGTCAACGATTATCTGGAAAAACTAAAATCCGGTGCCAAGATCGAGGTTAAGGAAATTCAGGTCAGCGAAGCGCCTAAAGCGGCGGTGGCCCCAGCGGCTGTCGTAGAGCCGAAGAAAGAAGAGAAGAAGTAATACTACTGCCTGCGCCTCTCTTCCGCTGTTGGGGGAGAGGCTGGCTGGTTATGCCGATAGCAGCGCTAGCAGTCCTGCCTCATCCAGCACTTTAACGCCTAAAGCCTGTGCTTTTTCCAGTTTGGAACCGGCATCACGGCCAGCAATCAGGTAATCGGTTTTTTTCGATACGCTGCCAGCGACTTTAGCGCCTGCCGCCCGTAATTGGTCAGCAGCCTGATCACGGCTCATCGATTCTAACGTCCCGGTTAACACCACGCTCTTACCGACGAGCGAGCCGCCATCGGCAGGCAACTTGACGGCTGTTTCTACCCAGTGAACGCCAGCGGCCTGCAAGCGGGCAATCACGGCTTGATTGTGTGGTTCCTGCAGAAACGTCCAAACTGTGGCGGCGACCACCGGACCAATATCCGGCGTCTGTCGGAGACGCTCGATGTCCGCCGCCATCAGCGCTGCTAAGGTGCCGAAGTGCGTAGCAAGCGCTAAGGCGGTGGCTTCGCCAACTTCGCGAATACCCAGAGCGTAGAGAAAACGGGCCAGGGTCGTGGTTTTGGCGTGCTCTAGCGCGGCAAGCACCTTGTCGGCTGATTTCGCGCCCATCCGCTCCAGGTTCGCCAGTGTTGTGCAATCGAGCGAGAATAAATCAGCCAGATCCCGCACTAAATCGCGCTCAACTAATTGATCGACCAATTTATCGCCCAGACCTTCAATATTCAGCGCCCGCCGCGAGGCGAAATGGCGGATGGCCTCCTTGCGCTGGGCGCGACAATGCAATCCGCCCATGCAGCGGGCGACTGCTTCACCCTCCGGGCGCACGACCGGCGAGCCACAAACTGGGCAGTGAGTCGGCATGGCAAAGGGTAGGGCACCAGCAGGACGGCGGTCCAACACGACGCTGATCACTTCAGGAATCACATCGCCCGCCCGTCGTACCCGCACCGTGTCCCCTACGCGCACGTCCTTGCGGGCTACTTCGTCGGCGTTATGCAGCGTGGCGTTGGTGACGGTGACCCCCGCCACGAACACCGGCTTAAGCCGCGCGACAGGCGTCACGGCTCCCGTGCGGCCTACTTGCACGTCGATTGCTTCAACGACCGTCAATTCTTCCTGGGCCGGAAATTTGTGTGCGACCGCCCAGCGCGGCTCGCGTGTCCGAAAACCCAATTTTCGCTGCCAATCCAATCGATTAACTTTGTACACCACTCCATCAATATCAAAGGGTAAAGCAGCGCGTTTTTCGGCAATAGCGTGATGGAAAGCGATCAGGCCCTCCGCACCCTGCGCAACAGTGCGCTCTGAGCTGACTGGCAGCCCAAAGCCCAAGAGCGCATCAAGCATTGCGCTGTGGGTATCGGGCAACTCCCAGCCGCCAGTTTCGCCCAGGCCATAAGCGAAAAAAGACAGGGGACGTTTGGCGGCAATGCTGGGATCGAGTTGGCGGATACTTCCCGCCGCCGCGTTGCGCGGATTGAGTAAAGTAGCCTGACCGGCTGCGCGCTGGCGACTATTGTAGCGTTCGAAATCCGGCCGACTCATGTAGACCTCGCCTCGCACTTCGAGGACAGCCGGTGGCGTTCCCTGTAAGCGCAGTGGGATCGCTTTAATGGTGCGAATATTTTGGGTGACTTCCTCACCGGTCTGGCCATCGCCACGGGTGACGGCGTGAATCAGTAAACCCTGCTCATAGCGCAGGCTGATCGCCAAGCCATCGAATTTCAGTTCGCAGGCGTAGTCGATGGCAGTATCACTAGCCTGTAAGCCAAGCTCGCGCCGCACCTGGGTATCGAAAGCACAGGCACCGCCTGGCCCGACATCCGTCTCGGTGCGAATTGACAGCATAGGAACCTGATGTTGGACTGCGACGAAGGCTTGTAGAGCTTTGCCACCGACGCGCTGCGTGGGTGAATCAGCGCTACGCAAGTCAGGATAGGTTGACTCAAGCGCCTGCAATTCCCGGAAAAGCCGGTCATATTCCGCATCGGGAATTTCTGGCGCATCGAGTACGTAATAACAGTAATCGTGGCGGCTAAGCTCAGCGCGCAGCTCGGCGGCTCGGTCAGTGGCAGGATTGGCTGTCATTGATGCGATAAGGCAAACGGGAATGATTTAGCAGCGCGAGGTCAGCCTAGTTTGGCGACTTTATCGCGTAGCGCGAGTAGCCCCTGGTTGGTCATTCTATGGCCCTGTTCGTCGCAAATAACGCCGTTGAGTTTTCGCGCAATTCGATCAGCAGCGAGCACGAGCAGATCCAAAGCCTTGGTCCCGTTCAAAGGCCCAGGCAGACTCATGAAAATTAATAGGCCGGGTGTACTGAGCTGCTCCAGGGTTTGCAATTCAAAGGAGCCAGGCTTGCGCAAATGCGCCAAGCTGAATACCGGATTATCGGGATGGCTATCCTTAGCAGGATAGCGCTCAAAGAGGCCGGAAGCAGCCAGATGCAGCCCCGCGTCTTCGGCAGCGGCCTGGATGTCGATCCCCTTAAACGACGCCTGCTGGCGAGACGCCATCACGGTCAAAGCTACCATTGTCTTGGCTTCAGCTTCAGATGGCGGTATGGGGTTCGGCTCTGCGGCATCGGTCGTTTCTGGCAAAGGCAGTGCCAAGTTAAGGTCTGAAGGTGGATTTTCCGCAGTACGGCCCGATGCCTTGTCAGCAGTGAACTGAACTAACTCAGCAGGCTGCTCAGTGGGGGCCGCTTGAGGGGTTGGGGATTCTGCCTCGAACTCGATTGTAGACGGCCGCTGTGGTGTTTCCGGTCTAAGCAGTCTTTCCAGCGGCACTTTGGGAGGCGGCGGTGTTTGCCCGGAATCAGGCTCACGACTGACTGGGTGGATTTCCACATCCACCAGGATTTTGTCAGCCAGGTGGTGATCAGGTGTCACCCGGCCTAATTCACCGAATTCGTGTACTTCCGGGCCGTCCTCCGGCCCATCGGGCGTGGCCTCCCCCCACTTTGGCTCGTTGGTCAGAGACGACCGGCGACGGCGGGTGCGGATCTCGTCCTTGAGGCGGCTTCGAATGCCCCAGAGATAGATCAGGACCACCACGGCGGCTCCGACGACCGCCAACAGCCACTGTAATTGCGTTTTGTCCATTTCCCAATCCACGACTCTAGGTTGCGCCTGCTACGAGCCAATTGTGCGATGGTTGCAAGATTGATACTTCGTATCCTGGTCTTAATGCAAAGAAGAAGAGGGTACACTGTCCAAGTGAAGTCCATTTACTCTAACAAATGCTGTCAATGACCGCATTACTCCATCACGATCAGTCGCTTTAGCACTCAATTCGGTATTATGGCTTTCTAAGACTGATCGGCACAGGTGCATCTTTGGTCTGAGGAACTAATTTTTATGTGATGAATGGGTGGCTAAGTGATCAATAAGTTATCCGAAGGATGCTGTTTTAGCGTTTTCGGCCAGTATCCGTTCCACCCCTGTTACATTTTTTCGAAGATGGTCTTTATCAAGCGTACCAATCACCGCACTGCCCACACCCGGTTCAGCATAAACAAATTGCAGCGCCGCTTGCAGCGAATCGGGTTGGGCGGCATCAGGCAAATGACCGCTTTGCAGCGCTTTCTTGATGAGAATGCCCTTGTTCGCAGCGTAGGCGGCGCGAATGGCTGGCAATTCTGATAGTTCGCGTCGGTTATAAGTCAGCATCACCAGATCACAACAGTCGAGCGCTCGCAAACTTCCTGTTACGGTCTTGGTGGATATTCCTACTGCTCGTACCAGCCCGGCCTGCTTGAGATCGAACAGCGTTGGCAGGACCGCCTCCTGCTCCAGAATCGTCAAGTCGTTGCCATCAGAATGAATCAGCACGATGTCCAACACTTCGACACCTAATCGGCGCAGACTGCGTTCCACACTGGCTTTAGTCGCTGGCCCGGAAAAGTCAAACCGCGAGACTCCATCGACAAATTCTTCGCCGACTTTGGTAGCGATCACCCAATCCCGCCGACAATGCCGCAACAGCCGCCCAAGCCGCTCCTCGCTCACCCCGTAGGCCGGAGCGGTATCGAGTAAGTTGATCCCCAGTTCCCAGGCCGTTTCCAGAAGGGTCAGCGCCTGCTGATCAGAGGGCAAATCGAAAGGACATGGGTATTTGACTCCGACATTGCGGCCGAATTTGACCGTGCCGAGACCCAGCGGGCTGACCGCTAAACCGGTCGTGCCCAGGGGTCTTAACTCCACGCTAAATCCCCACGGTTCCACGGATAGACGGCGACTTTGGGTCGTGGCCAATCCTCCAGCAACCGCAAGTCCGCTGCTCGGGGCCGTAAATCAAATTTCCGCAAGTTTTCTTCGACTTGATCGGCCAGGAGCGGCGCTAAAGCCAGCTTGGTCGGCCAAACGACAAGCGTTCGACCATCACGCATCACGCTAGGTCCGATGGGTCGGCTGCCATCGCTTTGCAGGGCTTCAGCCCGCTTAATGGAAAAGGTCGCGAACTGGGCTAGAGACCAATCAACCCATGGCAACAAAGTCGTTAGCTCCCGGCGCGCCATGCGAATCTGTTCCTGGCGGTCACGCTTGACGCCGGTTTCAGCCAGTTCCCCGCCCAAATACCAGACTAAATGGCCGTCCATATCGCAGTGCGTCGTCACCGTCAAACGGGGCACGTCACGGGTTCCGACAAAGTGGCCATACATAGGTCCCGGCAGGCTAGGGCCTCTGACCAGCACCATATGCAGCGGGCGCTGTTGCAACGAGGCCCACAGCACCGCCGAGTTGCCGCTCCCGGCCGCAAAGATTGTGCAAGACGGGCGAATAGCCAGCATGGGCCGATCCAGATAGCGCAAGGTAATCGCGCCATCGCCAGAAGGCACCGCCGGCCCCTCGCACAAGACAATGGATTCGCGATGTTGCTCGGCAAATGCATTCAACACGGAGGCGACATCAACAATCGGCTCGTCCAGGCGATAGACCGTGCCGCGAAAGGCGGACTGGCGCAAGGCCGGTGGATAGCCATCGGCACCAGCTCCGACAATCTTTTCCGCCCGGCTGCGCATCAGTTTACTGGCCAAAAAACCCGACAACCAGGATCGCGGTGAACGGATCGCTAGCAGATATTGGTGCTCCACCAGCAATGAACCGCGTAGATCGATATCGCCGTCGCCTTTCAGACAACGCCGCCAGACGGCGGGCATTTCCGAAATCAATTTGGCGGATTCAGTGACTTTGCCATGTAAGGCGTATTTAACACCCCCATGAATGATTCCTTGAGAGCAGATGGTCTGGCCCGCGCCCAAAGCGTCGCTTTCAATCAACAAGGCGCTGTAGCCAAGCCGCCGTAACCGGGCCAATACCCATAACCCAGCGATGCCACCACCGATGATCGCCACATCGACTTTGATGGTGCTTCCGGTGATTTTCATGAGCGCTGCAAGATCCTGGCAATCGTGCTGGTCGTAGAACAGCCGTCGATATAGTCCATAACGATGACTTGGCCGCCGTTCTCCCAGACGCACCGGTTGCCCGGAATTCGCGCCGGGTCATTGTCGCCGCCTTTAACGAGATAATCCGGTTGAACCGCACAGATCAGCCGTTCCGGGGTCTCCTCGGAAAATGGCGTCACCCAATCGACTGCCGAGAGGCCAGCCAGAACCCGCATTCGTTCCCACAACGGATTGACCGGCCGATCTTTGCCTTTGAGACGGCGCACGGAGTCGTCGTCATTCACGGCAACGATCAGCCGATTCCCCAGACGTTTGGCCTGCTCCAGATAGGCAACATGGCCGGCATGGAGAATATCGAAGCAACCATTCGTCATCACGATGGTTTCACCGTGCGCCTTGGCGTCGGCAACCGCTTGCAGCAGCGCGGCTTCTTCCAATAAGCCACCCGGCGGTTCATCATGCTCATAGACAGCTCGCCGTAATTCGGAGACAGTCACCCCAGCGGCACCCAGTTTGCCGACTACGATACCGGCTGCCAGATTAGCCAAAAGGGTAGCGTCCGGCAGTCGTAGCCCAGCGGCCAGTCCAGCGGCGAGAGTGGCGATTACGGTATCGCCAGCGCCGGTCACATCGTAAACCTCCCGTGCACGGGCAGAGAGCTGTAGGGGTTCGGTATCCTGCTGCAACAACGTCATGCCCTGTTCGCCACGGGTGATCAGGAGAGCCTCTAACGCCAAATCGCGGCGTAGCGCCTCGCCTTTACCCACCAGTTCCGCCTGGTTGCGGCATTTGCCGACCACCGCCTCGAACTCCGCCAGGTTAGGCGTGAGCAACGTCGCACCCCGATAGCGCCGGAAATCCTGACCCTTGGGATCGACCAGTACGGGCCGGTTGGCAAGGCGGGCGCTGTCGATATAGCTGTCAATGTCACGCAATGCCCCCTTTCGATAATCAGACAGCACTACGACATCACTCTGGGCCAAGTGTTCGCTAAAGCGCGCGTGGAGTTCAGTCGGCGCAAATCCGGGAAAGCCATCCTCAAAATCCAGCCGTAACAGTTGTTGATTGCGGCTTAAGACCCGCAGTTTGGTGATTGTGGCTTGACCCGACTGGCGCAGCAGATCACAGGCTATCCCCAGCCGCTGCAATTTGGTTTCCAGCACGGTTGCGGCTGCGTCAGCGCCCACCACGCCCAGCACCCGCACCTGGCTGCCCAGGGTCGCTGCATTAACAGCAACATTGGCCGCGCCGCCGGGGCGCTCTTCGACTTCTTCCACTTTGACAATGGGCACCGGAGCTTCCGGGGAAATCCGGGCGGCGATGCCATGCCAATAGCGATCCAGCATGACATCGCCAACGATCAAGAGTCGGGCATGGTCAAAACGGGGAATAACCGGTCTCATAAGGGGATTAGCGGGTGGCCAGGAATTTTTGACAGTGATCTTCATGATAGCATGGCCGGTAAAAGGGCTTGTGGCAAAGGGCCGTCCAGGGTCTGCGATGCTATCGATTTCGGCTGCTCTACTGATTCCATCTTTATGATAAAAAGCAATAAAGCGCTGTATTGGCGGTTATTGGCCTACGTGCGACCCTACACTCGCGTTTTTGCTCTTTCACTGGCCGGTACCGTGGTCGTGGCGCTGACCGAACCGCTGGTCGCTGCGCTGATTAAACCGCTACTGGATGGCAGTTTTGTGGCCAAGGACCCGGATTCGATCCGCACGATGCCTTTGGTGTTGGTGACGGTGTTTATCGTCAGGGGTATTGCTGATTTTGTAGGTTCCCTGGCGATGGGTCGGGTGGCCCATCGGGTGGTGATGGATCTGCGCAATGCGTTGTTTGCCCGTTTACTCACCTTGCCCAGCCGTTACTTTGATGATCACTCCGCCGGAAATCTGCTATCCCGCTTAACCTACGATGTCATGCAAGTGATGACGGCCGTCACTCAGGCGCTGGTCACTTTAGTACGGGATGGTTTAGCCGTTATAGGGCTGTTGGCCTGGATGCTGTATCTCAATTGGGTGTTATCGCTGCTGGCCTTCGCCATCGCGCCGGGCATCTTGCTGATCATGCGGGTCATCAGTCGGCGGCTGCGACGGCTCAGCCGGGAGTTGCAGGATCTGATGGGCGAATTGACCCGAGTGATCGATGAAACCTTGCAAGGTCATAAAGTTATCAAGATTTTTGGCGGACAGGATTACGAGCAGGCGCGGTTCAGCCGGGTTAACAATCGGGTGCGTCAGCTTAATCTGAAGCTGGTGGCTGCTTCAGAAGGCAGCGGGCCGCTGGTGCAACTGTTAGCGGTGATCGCCCTGGGTTCGATGATCTACTTTGCGTCCTTGCAATCGGCGGCTGATCAAATAACGGTCGGTGGTTTCGTTTCCCTGTTTGGGGCGATGGCCATGCTGTTGGCACCGATCAAGCGTCTGACCAAGGTCAACGAACACCTGCAACGCGGCTTAGCGGCGGCCGAGACAATTTTCGCACTGCTTGACGAACCGCCCGAACCGGATCAGGGCGAGCGCGCTATCGGTCGAGCCAGCGGTCAGGTTAGCTTCCGCGCCGTAAGCTATCGCTACCGACCGGAAGGCCCAGAGGTTATTCGGCAATTGAATCTGGAAGTCCAGGCCGGGGAGACTATTGCCCTGGTTGGTCCGTCTGGCAGTGGTAAGACGACCTTGATGAATCTGTTGCCGCGCTTTTATGAAGTCGACGGCGGCGAGATCCTGCTGGACGGAACGCCGATCCGTGAGCTGCGACTGGCGGAGTTGCGGGCCAATATCGCTTACGTCAGCCAGGATATTGTGCTGTTCAACGACACCGTAGCGGCCAACATCGCCTATGGGGCTGCTTTTCGCACCAGCGAGGCCGATTTAATCCAAGCTGCCGAGCGCGCCAACGCTATGGAGTTCATTCGGGAACTGCCGCAAGGGTTACATACCTTGATCGGCGAAAACGGCGCTCGGCTATCAGGTGGTCAACGCCAGCGGTTGGCGATTGCGCGCGCTTTACTCAAAAATGCGCCGCTACTGATTTTGGATGAAGCGACCTCGGCGCTGGACACGCAGGCAGAGCGCAAGGTTCAGGCTGCGCTGGATCGCTTGCGCCAGGGCCGTACCGCCTTCATCATCGCCCATCGGCTGTCAACTATCGAAAATGCCGACCGAATCATCGTGCTTGACCGAGGCGCTATCGCTGAAATCGGCACACACGCCGACTTGTTGGCCCAGCGCGGTTTGTACGCCGATTTATACCGGATGCAAGGCGAGCGCTCCGGTGCCGAGCCAGACGCGCGGTGCTGACGGCGATCGGGTGCTAGGCTTAAACTTGACGCCTTATCTTTCCCTAACGACTCTAAAATTGGATATGCCTTTATGAATAGATCGGTCTTATTACTATTAGTCGGCAGTTTGATCGGGGGATCCCCGGTCTGGGCTGCCGAGGGTGATTGGGATCGCGCTCGAACCGCCCACGAGCGCGGCGATTATGCAGCCGAGCTGGCCGTCGTCCGACCCTTAGCCGAGAAAGGCTATCCTTTTGCGCAATTCAATCTCGGCGTGCTTTACGACGAGGGGAAGGGCGTCCCCATGGACGACCGTCAAGCCATCGAATGGTATCGAAAAGCGGCGGAACAAGGATTTTCACAGGCGCAAATCAATCTTGGCCTGATGTATGAAAATGGCGAAGGGACGCCGGTCGATCTGGTGCGGGCTTACTTCTGGTACGCATTAGCGGATGTTCAAGGCGATGGTCAAGCACCGGCCGCTAAAAGCGATATCGCCCGTAAAATGACTCCGGCGCAGATTAAAGACGCGGAAAAACAGGCCAAGGATTATCAGGCGACCCACAAATTCGTGATCCCGCCGACGCCACCGGTGCCGGGCACTGGAACCAGCCACGGCAACGGTTGAGGTGATGGATTAACGTTTGGCCTTTTTCGGGGGTGGGCTTTTAGCAACCACTAATTGCACGCCAGGGATATTGAGCGCCAGACTTTGGGCTTGCTCCAAGGGTAACAGCAGGTTATAGGCCCTTGGCGGCGGCTCGACACCCGGTTTAAAGCCGGGATTGAAACGGAAAAAATCTTCGCTAGGAATCCCGGCAAGCATTAGGCCATCGACGATTTTGAATTCGGGGGTGACATCGACCCTAAACAAATACGGTTGATTGCCAAGCAGCGGCAGGTTCAGGCCATAGGCGGTCGGATTGGCGACGATGCGCGATAAGGCGAGGATTCTCGGAACATAATCCTGTGTTTCCCTAGGCAGTTTCAGTCGCCAAAAAGCCGATTCTGGTTTGGCAGGCAGCGGCGGGGCAGGGGCGATGACCGCGACAGCAGGTGGTTTTTTGCTGGTTTGTGGTTGCAGCGTGGTCGGTTTCGCTGCGTTATTGGTGGTTCCGGCTGCTACAAGCGGCGTCGCAACCGGCGCTAGGCCAGTAACATCCGGCAATGTAGGGGTTGGCGAAGCGGGCGGCTGGGCGAGAAATGGCGTGGGCAATTGAGCCTGAGCCTGAGCCTGAGCCTGAGCTTGGGCTAACTGTTCTGCCGCCAGCTTTTTCGCGACTGCGGCCGCCGCTGCGGCTGCCTGTGCCTGCTCCCGGTTGTCCACTTCAAGAGCGTTCTGTACGGCGCGCGGCCCGGCATTGTACGCCGCTAACGCCAGCAGCCAGTCGCCCTTGAATAGCTTGTTCAGATAGCGCAGATAACCAAGCGCCACATCGGTAGACGTATGAATGTCAAATCGTCCGTCGTATCCCTCGGCGATTAACAGACCCCATTCCTGGCCCGTTGAAGGAATGATTTGCCAAAGACCAGCGGCCTCCTTGGGCGAGACGGCGGTGACTTGAAACCCGCTTTCCACCATCGGTAGCAAGGCCAAATCCATGGGCAAGCCGCGTCGGTCAATCTGTTCAACGATATAGTGCAGAAAGGGTCTGGAGCGCTGCGACAGTAGATTCAGATAACCCGGATTGCGCTTCAAATAAGCGATTTGCTCATCAATGCGGGGATGTTCTACCTCTGCCAGCACAGACCGACCCCGCACCCGATCCCAAAGATTTTTACTGCCGATGCCACTGGCTTTACGTTTGCCTTTGCGTGGAGATGCGGCCAGGGTGCGGACCGCTTTGGGCGTAGCCACCGGCTTTTTATTGAGTACGGTTGCAGCCGGAACTGTTGTTTTAGGGATTGGCGTACCAGGCGAGACAGCGCCTGATTGCACGGGCATGATCACCGTGATGCGCGGCCCCGTCGTCGGCTCGGCCAAACGCGGCGCGGGCAGGCTGGCCTTGGGTTTTCCAGACAACACCACATCCTTGGAGCGGCCGCGTGATTTTTTTGCGACAGGGCGATTTGTCAGCGGGGAATGGCGGTATTCCGAGGGATCACGGGTTTGCCAGTAGTCGATATAAGGCGTCGGGGCTGCTACCGTTTTCTCAGGTTCCGAATCGGCCTTGCCGCCCATGAAAGGTAGTTTGGCGCAGGCCCCCAGGGTGGTGATCACGACTAGAACAGCGAAGCATCGCTGAATCTTTATGGACATTCACGGTCTCCCATGACATGGGTGGATCTGGCCGCTACCCGCGAATCGGCGCTGTTGCTATTAACCGGGTACCCGCATCGTGTTATTTCCAGAAGTACCGCCCTCCAGTTTCAGTGGCTGCCGCCGATAACACGAGCAAAGCCCGGCGTGTCCGGATTGTACGATACGGTTTTCCAGGGGAACAACAATGAACGGTGACAGCCTGTACTGTAAAGCGCTCGACAAGGCCAGCATCAGCATGGCTATGGCCGACCGGGTGGGATTGCATGGATACTCCATGCTCTCGTATGCCATTTTTAGCCCGCGCCGCGCGCACGGTTGGACCTTTACCCGTAAAGGCAGCATCGAAATCATTCGCGTCGAGGCGGAAGCGCTCCACCAGTTGTATCCGGAGCTACGTTAACCGGGGCTTAAACGGTTTTACCCGCTCTCCTGGTTATTGCCCGTTCTCGGTACCGGTGCTGATGGGCCGACCCGTATCTCGAATCCATTCACTCCACGAGCCGGGGTACAGCCGCGCGCCGTTCAAACCGGCGGCTTCCATCGCCAACAGGTTATGGCAAGCGGTTACACCCGAACCGCACTGGTGGACGATTTGCGTCGGCGAGCGCCCATTCAAAACTGCCGCAAAACGCGCTCGCAATTCGCTTGCAGATCGAAAGCGACCGTCAGCGGCCAGATTTTCTTCGGTTGGCAGGTTGATTGCGCCTGGAATGTGGCCAGCGATGGGATCAATAGGTTCCTCCTCGCCGCGATAACGGGCCGCACCGCGAGCATCCAGCAATAAGTCCGTCGGGGGCAGAGCGGCGACCTGCGCGGTCGTCAGCCACAACTGCTCATCCGGTCGAGCCTCGAAAAGCGCTGGTCGCACCAGGGGCAGATCGGCAGTCACCGACAATCCGGCCTTTTGCCAAGCCGAAAAGCCGCCATCAAGTACAGCGACCGCCGGGTGTCCCAGCCAACGCAATAACCACCAAAGCCGCGCGGCCGCCAACATCCCACCCATATCGTCGTAAGCGACCACCTGCGTCGCACTGCTGATCCCCCATTCGCCCAGACGATGCGCCAAGCGCGCTGGATCGGGTAACGGATGTCGGCCCGTGGTCGGTGTGATAGGGCCAGATAAATCCTCATTTAGGTGAGCGTAGCGGGCATTGGGTAGATGGCTCTGCTCATAGGCGCGGCGGCCCGCTTCGGGGTCGGCCAAACTGAACCGACAGTCTATGACGATCCAGTTTTCCTGCCCCAGATGGGAATTCAAAGTGGCTGAGTCGATTAAGGTTTTATAAATCATCGTTTTCTTGAGAGGGGAAAAGGTCCGATGCTATTCAGGATTTCACGGTGCTGGCGCAAACCACTCCAGCCGCGTTCGGCCGTACTCATTGACTTTCAAATGGCCGAGCAGTTCTGGCAAAAGCGGTCGTAGAGTCTCATCAAATCGCCAGGGTGGGTTGATGATGATCATACCGCAACCCTGGAGGCCGGGTGGCCCTTGATCGGCATACAAGCGCAACTCGGCGCATAAAACGCCGGAAAGGTCGGTTGTCGACAAAACCCGCTGGAAGCGGGCGCTGAGCGCGTGTTCCGGTAACGGATACCAAATAGCGATGATCGCACTAGCCCAGCGCCGATGAATCAAACCAATCGCCTCGATGAGACGGTCAAATTCGCCCTTGAACTCGTAAGCCGGATCAAGCAACACCAGCCCGCGCCGTTCGGGAGGAGGGAGCAACGATTGTAGTGCGGCGTAGCCATCCGCGTGCTGGATGACGACAGATCGATCACCTCTGAATTCAGCTTTTAAGTGAGGGAATTCATCGGGATGCAGCTCGGTCAGTGCCAGACGATCATTCGGCCTCAGGAGATTTCGGGCAATGCGGGGTGATCCTGGATACCAGCGTAATTGACCATCCGGGTTGAGCACCTGAACCTGCTCCAGATAGTACTGAAGCTCTGGACTTAACCCGCTTTGGCCCCACAACCGACCAATGCCGTCGCTGAATTCACGATTTTTTTGCGCCACTAGCGAAGTCAGATCATAGCGACCCGCGCCGGCGTGGGTGTCGATGATCCGGAACGGCTTATCCTTGATTCGTAAGGCTGCAATCAACTGGATCAAAAGGACGTGTTTAAATACGTCGGCAAAGTTACCGGCATGAAAGCCGTGGCGATAACCAAGCATCTCAGCGCGTGGGTTGCATCTGTTGACAGAACAAGGCTTAAGCAGCGTATTGCCGCAAGCGCACCGGGCGTCGCCGCGCGCCCCAGGCACCGGGCTTGGCTTCGAATACGCCAGGGCAAGCAGCGCCGCACGCTGTACAACAGCCCTCAGCCGTCAGGTTCCAGGCACTCAGCGTATACCAGTCACGGCCGATCAGCTTCTGGTTGCACGAGTGACAATAGGTGCTGCCGCCTTTCTCATCATGGACATTGCCGGTATAGGCGTAACGGACGCCATTCTTGATCGCAATTCGTCGCGCGCGACTTAAGGTTGAAGGCGGGGTTGGCGAGTGCTGAGTCATCTTCCAATCGGGATGAAAGGCTGTGAAATGGATCGGCACGTCCGGACCCAGATGCTCCACGACCCATTGCGTTAACGCCTCTAGCTCGGCATCGCTGTCGTTCTCACCTGGAATCAGTAAGGTGGTGATTTCAAACCACACATCCGTTTCTCGTTTAAGATAAATCAAGGTGTCAAGCACCGGTTGCAGATGGCCGCCGCAGATTTTCCAGTAAAAATCTTCAGAAAACGCCTTAAGATCGACATTAGCGGCATCCATGTGTCGAAAAAATTCCTGACGGGGTTCATCGCAGATGTAACCGGCGGTGACCGCGACCGACTTAATGCCATACTCCTGGCAAGCCTGGGCTACATCGATGGCGTATTCCATGAAGATCACCGGGTCGTTGTAGGTATAGGCGATGCTGCGGCAGCCTAGTTCGTGGGCGACGCGCGCCAGCTTGGCTGGCTCTGCGTGATCGGCGAGGGTGTCCATCTCGCGGGATTTACTCATATCCCAGTTTTGGCAAAATTTGCAGGCCAAATTACAACCGGCGGTGCCGAAAGACAGGACAGCCGTGCCCGGCAGGAAGTGATTGAGCGGCTTTTTCTCAATAGGGTCGATGCAAAAACCACTGGAGCGGCCATAACTGGTTAATTTAATGGCACCGTCGTGACAGCCGCGCACGAAGCAAAGGCCCTGCTGGCCTTCATGCAGCTTGCAGTAGCGTGGACACACATCGCACTGTACACGACCGTCATCAAGGCGGTGCCAATACTGGGTGGGGAAAAACTCGGTGGTTATCGCGGTCATTACGGCCTCCTTCGCAAAGGCTCTCATCGTTGTTCGGTCGGCGTCGCCGCCAGTTGCCGCACGCCTTATACTACGCTTCGAATCGCATCGGACAAGTTTTGTCGGCTGCTGTTCCAATAACTTGGCATGGGCTAACTGATCGGGAGAGTGTTATGCAGACCACACGCACGCCTGCCGTGGCCGGCTTGTTCTATTCGGCCGATGGCTCTGAATTGCGCGCTCAAGTCCAACAGTTTTTGGCCGAGGTCACAGCACCGGCCGAACTACCGCCTAAAGCGATCATCGCGCCCCATGCCGGGTTTATCTATTCCGGCCCGGTCGCTGCTTCAGCCTATGCGCGTCTGCATGGAGCGCGGGGTGTTGTTACCCGTGTCGTGTTGCTAGGTCCCGCCCATCGAGTCAGTTTTCGCGGGCTGGCGTTGAGCGCGATGAGCGCCTTCGAGACGCCGCTGGGTCGAATCGTGGTGGATAGCGAGGCCGTAGCGCAGCTCCGCCAATTCCCTAACGTCGGTTTCCTGGAGCAAGCTCACGCTCAGGAACATAGTTTGGAGGTGCATCTCCCGTTTTTGCAGGAAGTGCTGGGTGAGTTTCAACTAGTCCCGCTTGTCGTGGGAGAGGCCAGCCCGCCAGAGGTAGGCGCGGTGCTGGAGGCGTTATGGGGTGGCCCTGAAACCCTGATTGTGGTCAGTTCCGATCTTAGCCATTATCAGGATTATCAAACGGCTCGTCGGCTTGATAGCCAAACCTCGCGGGCGATTGAAACGCTCAGCTTTGAAAAGATCAGTGATGAGCAAGCCTGTGGCCGTCATCCGGTCAATGGGTTGCTGTGGGTAGCGCGTCGGAAAAATTTACAGGTAACAACAGTCGATTTACGCAATTCCGGCGACACGGCCGGGTCGCGAGATCGCGTAGTGGGGTATGGTGCTTATGTCATCCACTGAATGGTTATCGCGCCAGGATCGCGCCACGTTGTTGGACGTGGCGCGTGCATCGATCCGTCGGGGACTAGAACACGGCCAAGCCCTGGCGGTCACTCCCGATGAGTATCCGCAGGCTCTGCGATCCTTGCGGGCGACGTTTGTCACCCTGGAAATCGACCATCGACTGCGGGGTTGCATCGGTACGTTAGCTGCCCGGCAACCGCTGGTGCAAGATGTGGCCGAACACGCCTACGCCGCTGCGTTCGACGATCCCCGCTTTCCGGAATTGACCGGGCGGGAGTTTCCGCAACTGGCTGTGTCTATTTCGGTGCTTTCACCGGCAGAACCGTTGCACTTTGATTCCGAAAACGCCCTGCTAGCCCAGTTGCGGCCGGGTGTTGATGGCCTGATCCTCCAGTTTCGCAGCCATCGAGCCACCTTTTTACCAGCAGTCTGGGAAAACCTGCCGGATCCGTATGTTTTTCTGGCCCAACTCAAGCAGAAAGCGGGCTTGCCGCTCAATTTCTGGTCACCTGAGCTGACGGCTGAACGCTACACAACCGAGTATTTCACAGACCGCGATGTTGCGGCTGATTCCTAAATGGTGGGAAAACCGTGCGCCGCAGGCGACGCAGATCAGCAGGCGTATCGACATCCCATCCCATAGCCAGTTCGGCGTAATCGATGCCTGCTCGTGCTAGTCGCTGACGGGTAATAGACAGCACGGTTGGTGTACTCCAGGCCATATTATGAAATAGCGATGGCCAAGGTCGCCGTAAGCCGATCAGGACATAGCCGCCATCCGCTGCCGGGCCTAGGATCGCTTCGCGCCCGGCGGCAAGGTGGTTGAAAGCGCTGAGCAATTCCGCTGCATTCACCGATACACAATCACCACCGATCAGAACCGCGTTAGCGTTTTCAGTCAGGCTGCGCTGAAAAGCGTTGGCCATGCGTTTTCCCAGATCACCGGCGGTTTGACGACGCAATCGCACGCCATAGTCTCGCCGACACGCAGTAAAAAAACCATGTCGAGCATCCGGTGCGCACCATAGTTCTATCGGACAGAGCTGGGCGGCGCAAGCCAGCGCCAGAGTGCGTTGTAACAGCGATTGGTAAAGGCGCGCCGCGCCGCGCGTCCCCAAAAAGCCAGCGAGTCGGGTTTTGACTCGACCCGGAACAGGAGCCTTGGCGAAGATAAGCAAACGAGCTTTAGGAAAAAGATAACCGTTGTTCACGCTGTTTCGCTCGCTTACCGGCACAGATTGAGGCATCAACGATAGTAGGTTCGAGCCAAAGCGTTAGGATCAGCGCCGAAAAAATAAGCCAGGCGCAAGCGCCACATCAGCAGAATAGTACGCAGAATGCCGCCCTGTTCCCAACGACGACTGGAAGTCAGTAAGCGTTGATTCAAGCAGGCAGGCCGACTATGACGCTTTAGGATGCGGCTCAAGGCGATGTCCTCCATGAGGGCGAGGGGTGGATAACCGCCTATTTTTTCGAACAGGCTGCGGTGGACGAAAATACCCTGATCGCCGGTGGCGATGCCGGTTAATCGGGAGCGGACATTCATCAGCGTTTCGACGCAGCGCAGTAAGGGTTGCGATCCGGATAGACGAACATCGAAACGACCCCAATTGTGCTGGGGGTGCGCCAGCGCCATGCGGATTAGGTCGGCAGCATTAGGCGGTGGCAGGCTATCGACATGCAGGAACCAGAGGATAGCGCCGTGTGCGCACTGCGCTCCCGCATTCATCTGCGTTGCGCGACCCGGCGGACTGATAATAACCATATCGGCTAGAGGTCCGGCCAGCGCCACGCTATGATCATGACTGCCGCCATCGACCACAATCAGCTCGCAATTTTGCGCGCGCAACGGCTGTAAAGCGTGTAAACAGGTCGCAATGCAGGGCGCTTCATTGCGAACGGGAATGATGATCGAGATCAGAGTCACGATTTTTCCGCTGGGGGTCTAGCTTAAGAAGTGGGAAGATTGTACTATTTTCCCTCTACTTAAAATTTAAGATGGGGCGGTAGCTCAGCTGGGAGAGCGTCGCGTTCGCAATGCGAAGGTCGAGGGTTCGATCCCCTTCCGCTCCACCATCTCCTCTCTAAAGATCGGTCTTTTCAAGGTTGTAAGCCACATCAGCGCCTACGCCTCGCTTAAAGTAGTTGCCCCTTCTCAGTCTTTGGTGCCGCTTTGGCGCGCTGTTCGGTGTCCGTGATCGCTAAAGACTTATCCAAACCTGGTCGCGGACCTACGGACTGACAGGCTGTGACCCCACTTTCGGTAACATCGACCCAAACGCCTATCGCAGGAGGTTTTTTGCCTGGCTTCTGCGCCAATCAGGCCGTTTTGGTGATGATCCTGCTGGCCGAGCTATTTGCTGTTGTCTTGGCACTATGGGGAATCAACGATTCCGACCAATTCTGGAATGATGTAGCGATTATCTCGCTCTTTGTGCAGTGGGTGGTATTAGGCTCGGCAGCAATTTTGTGTTTTTGCAAACGTTGGCTCGATCAGCTTGGCACGCTTGCCGCCACCTTGGCTGTGCTGGGATTGACACTGTTGATTACGCTGTTGTTTTCTCTGGCGGGCTGGTGGTTTCTGGAATCCTATGCCAGTTATTTGCACAACCCGTTACCACTGAAATTTATACTGATCCGCAACCTGGCGATTAGTGGCATTATCACCTTGATTGCATTGCGCTATTTCTACGTCCAGCACCATTGGAAGCGCAACGTCGAAGCTGAAGCCCGCGCCCGCCTGCAAGCGCTGCAAGCCCGTATCCATCCGCATTTCCTGTTTAATGCGCTCAATACCATCGCCAGCCTGATCCACAGCCAGCCCGACCGTGCCGAACAAGCGGTGCTTGATTTAGCAGATATGTTGCGCTCGGCGCTTGCCTTTCGGGAGCGCATCACGTTGGCGGCGGAACTGGAATTGACCCGACGTTATTTGGCGATTGAAAGCTTACGCTTGGGCGAGCGGTTGCAAGTCGCTTGGCAATTGGCGGCAAATTTACCGCTTGAACTGCCGATTCCAGCCTTGTTATTACAGCCCCTGGTGGAAAATGCTATCCATCACGGTATTCAACAATTGCCAGAAGGTGGAATTTTAACCATCCAGATCGAACGCTATCCCAACACCCTGCGGGTCACGGTTGCTAATCCCCGTCCCCCTGATGGCGTTACGGCCCGATTCGGCCAGGGCATCGCCCAGCAAAATATCCGCCAGCGCCTGCAACTCGCCTATAACACGGCCAACCCACTCGAAATCACCGAAACTCCGGAGCATTACCAGATCGCTTTTGCTCTTCCCCTGGAAGAGCCGGATAGCCCAATTTTTTCCTAGAAAGGTCGGCATGGCCTGCGGATTTGCTACGCTTGCGCTAGATCTCCTGTTGGAGTTTGCGCTATGAACGTGTTGATCGTTGATGATGAACCACCAGCCCGTGACCGCTTGCGAGGGCTACTGAGCCGACTTTCGGGTTACCAGCTCTGCGGCGAAGCGGCCAATGGTGCCGAAGCCTTGCGATTAGCGGCTAGCTTGACGCCTGATATCGTCTTGCTGGATATCCAGATGCCGGGGTTAGATGGTTTGGAAACTGCGACCCGGCTGGCAGCGCTGGCGCAACCGCCCGCCATCGTCTTTGTGACCGCTTATAGCCAGTATGCCCTGGATGCGTTCGATGCCCGCGCGGTCGGTTACTTACTTAAGCCGATTCGCTTAGAGCATTTGGAGCGGGCGTTAGCGGGAGCCAGTCGTCTTAATCGCGCGCAACTGGCTGGTTTGGCGGCCGAACCGACTGAAACAGGTCGCACCCATATCCGGGTCCGTCTCGGTCAACGCCTTGAATTGATTCCATTGGCTGAGGTGTGCTTTTTCCAGGCTGATCAAAAATATGTCACGGTGCGGCATCGCCATGGCGAGGCGTTGATTGAGGAATCCTTGAAAACTCTGGAAACCGAGTTGGGCGCGCGGGTGGTGCGAGTTCATCGTAATGCGCTAGCTATGGCGGCTCAGATCGCTGGATTGGAAAAGACAGCAGATGGCGGAGCTGAGCTAGTATTCACCGATATCCCTGACCGCCTAGAGGTCAGCCGCCGCCACCTCTCATCAATTCGGCAATTCCTCAAAAACGCATGAACAGGTCAATCGATCAGCCCGGCGGCCAACCCAATGTTCGGCCCGCCAGCAAGTGCATGTGAACATGGAACACGATTTGACCCGCGTCGCGGTTGCAATTGATCACTGTACGATAGCCACTCTCGGCGACTCCTAACTCGGTAGCGACCTGCTTACCAGCCAGATACAACCGGCCAATCAGCTCAGCGTCCGCTGCTTCCAGATCATTTAACGTGGCAATATGCTGACGCGGAATCAGGAGGACATGGACAGGGGCTTCCGGGTTGATGTCGCGAAACGCCAGAACGTCGCCATCGTCATAGAGTAGGGTTGCCGGTATTTCGCCAGCCGCGATCCGGCAAAAGATACATTCGGTCATAGCATGGCTCCGATAAGTTTCTTCACAGATCCCGCCGACCAGCGAAAGCGTGCGCCAAGGTGCCGCCGTCCACGTATTCCAATTCACCCCCCAGCGGTACCCCATGAGCGATCCGGGTCGGGCGGATGCCACGTTCGCGGGCCATCTCGGCGATGTAGTAGGCGGTCGCTTCACCTTCGACAGTTGGGTTAGTGGCCAGGATAATTTCGCGAATCTCGCCCTCGTCCAGCCGCGCTTCGAGCGTATCCAGCCCCAATTCTACCGGACCGATTCCGTCTAACGGCGATAAATGACCCATCAGCACGAAATACACCCCCTGAAAGCCGGTGGCCTGTTCCACCGCCAATACGTCGGCGGGCGTTTCGATCACACACAGCAGCGCGGCGTTACGACGGGGGTTGGCACACAGTGCACAGATGTCGGTTTCACTCAAATCGCGGCACCGTCGGCAGCGACCGATCCCATCCAGCGCGCTTTGCAGTGCCTCCACCAGCCGCTGTGCGCCATCGCGATCTCGCTCCAGCAAGTGCAAAGCCATACGCTGTGACGATTTCGGGCCGACACCCGGCAGGCAGCGCAATGCCGCCATCAGGCGCTCCAATAGCGGGGAAGCCGCCACGGCTGGCGATCAGAAGGGCAGTTTGAAATCGCCCAGCATTCCAGGTGGTAATCCCATGCCAGCCGTCAAACCGGACATTTTCTCCTGGGTTGTGCGCTCGACTTTGTGAACCGCGTCGTTAAAAGCCGCCGCGACCAGATCTTCTAGCATGTCCTTATCGTCGCCGACCAAACTGGCGTCGATATGCAGTCGTTTGACCTCGTAACGGCCCGTGACCGTGACGCTTACCAGACCACCGCCCGCTTCCCCGACGATTTCCAGCTCTGCAATTTCCGCCTGCGCCTTTTGCAGATTCTCCTGCATTTTTTGCGCTTGCTTCATGATATTGCCCAACCCACCCTTCATCATAAGTCCTCCAGATTGATCTAAAGTGATCCACGTTTGCCGCTTGGTCTATGTTATGGAAAGCATAGACTTATGCAGCGTTAGTCTTCATCAAGCGGGCGAACTTCGGTAATTCGCGCATCAAACATCTCAATCATAGCCTGCACGTTCGGATCGCGGTGGGCCGCTTCGACCGCTGCGCGTCCTTGTTCAGCCCGGCGTTGTTTGCGTTCGTCTTCCGGCGTGGCGGCTGTTAACTCACCGATTTGAATGCGGATATTGACCGGAGCGCCCAGGTGTTGTTCCAAGGCCGCTCGTACCCGGTCCTGGATGGCTTTGGTCAGCATTTGTGCGTGCGCAGGGCTAAGGCCCAAACGAAAATCGTTACCGTCACGGGCGATAAGAACGCAATTCAGGGCAAGTTGTTTGGCCATGCCGCCCAAGCCCAGACTTTCCACCAGAAGTCCCCATTCTGAAGTTGATGACAGGGTGGGTTGACTAACCGAGACGATAGGCACGCTGACAGAGGGGACCACTGGCGGCGGCGCGAAAGTCGTCGGGGATGGGCTGGGTGGCAGTTCCTGACTGACTGAGCCACGATCTACTGCGTTTTGGCTCGTTGGCGTAGCTAGCCGAAAACATAGCATCCGCAACAGCATCATCTCGAAACCACCGCGCGCTTCCGGAACCAGTGGCAAATCGCGGCGGCCGAGCAGGGCGATTTGATAAAATAGTTGTACATCTTCCGGTGAGATCGCCCGTGCCAGGCGCATCACGTCTTCGGGGTCTGCGAGATCCCCATCCAGCGGCGCTTCAGGCACCATTTGCGCTAGAGCGATCTGTTGCAGCAGCGAGATCAACTCGGCCAGCACTGTGGCGTAATCCGGTGCCAACTCGCTAAGTTCCGCCACCCGCTGCAACAAGGCTGACGCCTCGTTGGCGGCTAGCGCGTCCAGCAGAGCGACTGTCCAGCGCCGGTCAATAGTGCCGAGCATACTAGCCACTGTGGTCTGTTCTACTTGACCGCCGCCAAAAGCAATCGCTTGATCCAACAGGCTTAGAGCATCGCGCATACTGCCGTCACCGGCGCGCGCAATCAGCCGTAGAGCCGCCTCCTCGTGGGGGATATTCTCTTGCTTAAGCACTTGATCCAGATAGGCTGTAATCATAGCGGTGGGCAAGCGTCTGAGGCCAAACTGCAAGCAGCGCGACAGGACTGTTACCGGCAATTTCTGCGGGTCGGTGGTGGCTAGCAAAAACTTAACGTGCGGCGGTGGTTCTTCCAGCGTTTTCAACAGGGCGTTGAAGCTGTGGCTGGAGAGCATGTGTACTTCGTCGATCAGATAGACCTTGAAGCGACCGCGACTCGGCGCGTATTGCACGTTCTCCAGTAAATCGCGGGTATCCTCGACTTTGGTTCGGGAAGCGGCATCCACTTCCACCAGATCCACAAAGCGGCCTGCGTCGATCTCACGACAAGCGGCGCATTCACCGCACGGCGTTGAGGTGATTCCCTGCTCACAGTTGAGCGACTTGGCGAAGATACGGGCAATTGTGGTTTTACCGACGCCTCGCGTACCGGTAAAAAGAAAGGCGTGATGGAGTCGCTGACGATCCAGGGCATTGGTCAAGGCGCGGACCGTATGCTCCTGGCCAACCAGCTCACCGAAAGTCCGTGGCCGCCATTTACGGGCTAGAACCTGATAGCTCATGGGTTTGCCCAATGCAGCCAAAGGCCAGAGTGTAGGCTATGGGTAGCCGACCACAATCTGCTGAAAAGGGTGGCGGCCCCTACCAGCCTCACCCCGGCGCCCGAGGCCGCTGCTGCCGCTGCTCCCTTCCGGGCCTGACGGGGTTCACAGTTTGTCGTCGCGGGGGGACCGATAAGGGCCGCCATTGAAACTGAAACAGCGATTCGAAGCGATGACGCGAACCCGTGATCCGGGATCTGACGCTTCGTGGCAAGAGCGGGAGAGACCTGCAAGTTTGTCATTGGGGGATTATGTAACCGATTGATTAATCTGTTTGATTCTTCGGTAACCCCAAAAGCACCCTCGGTTCTTCTCGCCCTGCCGACTCCTGCATGATAGTTCATAACCGCAGTGAGTGTCGATAGAGCGTGCCAGCGATGCCAATGAATAGGCCCAAGCGCTGGATAAAGCGGCCTTTCCTGGCGGGTCTGGAGAAATCGCTTTAAGCCATCAACCAGGCCGACTGAAAAAAATCATATTCGCATTCCATCGCATAGCGATAAACCGCTCCTGCGGCCGCAGAGTCCGGGTTATAGCGATCCAGCAGCCGCTCCAGTCGCACAGCCAACCTTTCGAAATCCGCGCTACTATAAGTTTGGATCCACTCGCTGTAGACGTGCGCTGCTTGTTGATGGGTTGCCAATTGCGCGCCTAGCCAGGCATAAAGCCGCATACAGGGAGTCATCGCGGCGAGGGTGACGCCGGTTTCGCTGGCCCAGGCTGTGGCTAGTAAAAAATCGGTATAGCGGCGAGTCGTTGGTGCAGGGCTTATCTGCGCTAAATTTAACCCCCAGGCGGCGGCGACGCCTTTGTGAAGTTCCAGCTCCTGTAACACACCGCCCGCTAGTTGGTGTAATTCCTGGAAACCCGCCCAATCAGGCGCTTTAGCGGCCGCTAACGCATACGCGCGCGCAAACGCTTGCAGATAGAAGGCGTCCTGGCCGATGTATCCGGCGAATTGCTGGCGTGGCAAGGAACCCTCGCCGATGCCGCGCACGAAAGGCGAGTCAAGACAAGCTTGGGCTAGATCGGCATTCAGTCGCCAAAGCGCATTGGAGAGCGCCATCGTCAGTCTCCTTATCAGAAGCGTGAAGTCTCGGATATGATGTTAAATCAAGTGGACTGCCTGGGTTGACCGCCCGCCGCTACCTTTGTCCCATAGCCCATTATTGCAAGGTTTTTGTATGACTGATTCAGTTCATCCGTTTGGGTTCGCCACCCGTGCTGTTCACGCGGGCCAATCTCCCGACCCGGCTACCGGCGCGGTGGTGACGCCGATCTATGCGACCTCCACCTACGTCCAGTCTAGCCCAGGCGTGCATCAAGGATTTGAGTATTCGCGCAGCCAAAACCCGACGCGCTTTGCTTATGAGCGCTGCATCGCCGATCTGGAAAGCGCGGATGCTGGGTTTGCCTTCGCTTCCGGACTGGCGGCGACCTCGACGGTGCTGGAACTGCTGAATACTGGCGACCACCTGGTGGCACTAGACGACATTTATGGCGGTAGTCGTCGTTTGTTTGAGCAGGTGCGGCGGCGTAGCGCGGGTCTTACCTTCTCTTATTCCGACCTGCGGGATCAAGCAGCCCTGGAAGCCGTGTTGACTCCGAAAACCCGGATGATTTGGGTCGAGACCCCCAGCAACCCGCTGTTGAAACTGGTCGATTTGGAAATGATCGCCGCTGTAGCCCGCTCGCGCGGCATTTTAAGCGTAGCGGACAACACCTTCGCCACCCCGTGGGCGCAACGACCCCTGGAGTATGGGTTTGATATCGTCATTCATTCGGCTACCAAATATTTAAATGGCCATTCCGACATAATCGGGGGGGTAGCGGTGTGTCGCGGCCGGGAACTCGCTGAGCGTCTGGGTTATTTACAAAACGCCATTGGCGGCGTTGCTGGCCCCTTTGATAGCTTCCTGGCGTTGCGCGGCTTAAAAACGTTGAGTCTGCGTATGGAGCGTCACAGCACCAATGCGTTACAGATCGCCACCTGGCTGGAGCAACAGCCGAAGATTGAACGGGTCATCTATCCCGGCCTGGCCAGTCATCCGCAATATGCATTGGCGCAACGGCAAATGGAGGGCCGTTTTGGCGGCATGATCGGCGCGGTAGTGCGCGGCAGTTTAAGCGAAGTAATGCAGTTTCTAAGCCGTTGTCGTCTGTTCACCCTGGCAGAAAGTCTAGGTGGCGTAGAAAGCCTGATCGAGCATCCGGCGCTGATGACTCACGCCTCGGTTCCGCCGGAAGTGCGCCGACAATTGGGGTTTGACGACGGGTTGGTGCGGTTGTCGGTCGGCATTGAGGCTGTAGAGGATTTAATTGCCGATCTAAAGCAAGCGCTCGCCTGAAGCTGATTTCAGTCCATTGATAGCGGTGTGCAAACGACCGTCCGATTCGAGCGTGGGCCGTCGAACTCACAAAAGAAAATCCCCTGCCAGGTCGATAAACCCAGTTGGCCGTCGATGATTGGGATGGTTTCAGACGGCCCCACCAAGCCCGCTTTCAAATGCGCATCGCCGTTGCCATCCTGTTGATCGTGTAGCCAGACACCGGGTGGAATCAGCTTGCGCAGCAGATTCACTACGTCTAGCGGCACGCTCTCGTCCCAATTCTCCTGAATCATGATCGCGGCGGTCGCCCCTTGGGCGTAGACGTTCATTAGACCATTCTGAACACCGCTTTCCTTGGCAATGGCGCGAATCCGTTCAGTGATGTCGATCAATCCTTGTGACTGTTGGGTGGCGAAACGGATCAGGTAGTGGGTAGGTAAATTTTTTTTCATATATTCTCGATTTAAGCTTTATTTTTGTTACTTATGTATTAAAATAGTTTTATGAAATCATCACCATCCGCGGATATTTTCTGGTTTTCCGAGTCTAAAATTGCTCGTGACTGAATAGCGAGTGACCAGAGCAATATCACTGTTGTGATTTCTTTACTGCTCTTAATCTGGGAATGATGGTCGATAAAAATTGCATATTCAATAGGTTAAGTAAATTGGCCTTATTCAATAATTAAGGTGGGCTGACACTATGTTTAACTTTTTCAATCTGTTCTCACTTAATAAAGAAAAATTCCTCCCTGAAGATTGCTCCAAAGTCGGAGGTCGAACTCGTAGCGCACTCATAGCACTCGCTTGGTATTTGATGATTGGCAGTCTACCAGTGTCCGCCGCTGGGTCATCCTCTAGCGCTGGTGAGAGTGATGCCGTTTTAGATCTGTATACACCGGTAGTGACGACCGATGCCCGGTATATGCGCGCGATCCGCAGTGAGCTGGGTCGTGACTCGATCCAGATCAACCGGTCTATGGCCGATCTGCCGTTGCAAGCTAAAGCCCGGTTTACGCTGCCGCGCGGGATCGTCTATGAGGTCGTTTACGATAGTCGCCAGCAACACCTGAGCGGCAATGTAACCTGGAGTGGTTACCTGAAAGACTATGGGGATGACTACCGTGTCGTGATCACTTTTGGTGCTGATGGGGTATCGGGCCGTATCCTGACCCCAGAGGGCGAATTCCTCATCGAATCGGATCAAGACGGGGAATGGTTGATTGATCCGCAGGTGGCTGGCTTAACCGCGCTTGGGGCCAGTGAAAACGATGCGCTTGTGGTGCCGTCAAAAGTGATTGAGCGCGCTCGCGCTGAAGCAACGGGTGATGTCACATTCGCACGTCAGAAGCAAGCCACAGCCCTAGCTCCAGATGCTACCCCGGTCACTATCGACGTGATGATTCTGTACACGCCCGGACTGGCTAGTCAGCTAGGCAGCGGTTTATCCGCTCGCCTGGATCAATTGGTGGCATTGGCCAATCAAGCCTATCGCGACAGCGGCGTCTATATCACCTTGCGTCTGGTCCATTACCAACAGGTCGACTATAGCGATGCTACTTCAAATGACGCTGCTTTGAACGCGCTCACTAGCGGGAGCGCCCCGGCTTTCGCAGGCATCGCCGCATTGCGCGACAGCAAAGGTGCTGATCTGGTGTCGTTGATTCGGCCTTATGCCAAGGCAAGTTCAGGCGGTTGTGGAATCAGTTGGATAGGCGGCTCTGAAGGCGCGCCGATGTCAGCTTTCGCAAGTTATGCCTACTCAGTGGTCAGTTACGGTAACGATGTAGGTGGCTCCAATTTTTATTGTAATGATATGAGCTTCACCCACGAACTCGGCCATAACATGGGTAGTATGCATGACCGTGCCCATGCATCCGGTCAGGGTGCTTATCCGTATTCTTACGGTTACGGCGTAACTGGCATTTTTGGTACAGTCATGAGCTATGTCGCGCCAGTGGTTGGGAAATTCTCCAACCCAGCTATTAGTTGCGCTAATGGGATTGCCTGTGGGATCAGTGAGGGAGCGAGCAATGCTGCCAATAATGCGCTGTCTTTAAACAACACCCGGTTTGCGGTAGCAGGGTTTCGTAGTCCACAACTGTCCTCACCGACTCCAACGCCGACTCCAACACCCACACCAACACCTACTCCCACGCCCACGCCACCGACCACGTATCCTCTAACCGTTAATGTCTCTGGTGGCGGGACGGTGACCAGTACCCCAGCAGGAATCGCCTGTAGTGCGAGTTGTAGCGCCAGCTATACCGATGGTGCCAGCGTGGTTTTGACAGCTATGGCGTCGAGTGGTTATACCTTTGCAGGTTGGGGCGGAGCTTGTTCAGGCAGCGGCGGTTGCACGGTGGCCATGACGGCAGGCCGCACTGTTACAGCCGCTTTTAGCGCCATTCCCAGTAACCCTGCTCAAGCGCTGATCAGTCAATACTATCAATCAATCCTTGGCCGAACGGCAGACGCGGGTGGGTCGGCCTATTGGGCAGCGGAAATCAGCCGGCTCCAAGGTTTAGGGGTTGATGTTAGCGAAGCATTTCGAGTCATGGCTGGCCAATTTTTCACCAGCTCCGAATATGTAGCTCGAAATACCAGTTCTTCTCAATATGTCACTGATATTTATCGGACTTTCTTCAATCGTACCCCTGATAGCGCCGGTTTGAGTTATTGGACCGGCCAATTGGCATCCGGGCTGCCGCGCAGCGTAGTTTTATTCTCCTTTGTTTTTTCGAATGAGTTCACTGCTTACATGAAAAACTTGTACGCCAGCGCGGGGGCTCGCGGCGAGGTTGATGTCGTGGTGGATTTTTACCGGGGATTTCTCAATCGCTTACCCGACAGCGACGGCTTCACCTACTGGCTGAAGCGTTTTCGAGTCGCGCAATGCCAGGGTGCAGCGGCGGTGAATGCGGAAGTAGAAGCAATCTCTGGGCAATTTGCCTCTAGCTCGGAATATGCTGGCCGCAACCGAACCCATAGCGATTATGTGGCGGATCTCTATTACGGTTTCCTCCGCCGGGGCGGAGATCTAGCCGGATTCAATTATTGGGTTAATCAGTTAGATAGCGGTGCGCAAACCAAGACTCAGGCGCGCCGCAGTTTCTTACAATCCCCAGAATTCCAAGGCCGTGTACAGCAGATCATCGCCCAAGGCTGCTTGAACTGAGCTGATTCAGCGAAGGCTCTAACTGCCTTCGCCGCTTGCAAAAATGGCCGCTGTTCCGGGTAAGCCGGGCGGCGGCCTGTTGGTGTCTGACCCCTTGAATTTCCCTCCGGCTATCACCAAATTATGAGGAAATTTTGACTTCTTATGGGGTAAGCAGCCATGCGCATGGACAAGTTAACGAGCAAATTTCAACAAGCCCTGAGTGAGGCGCAAAGCCTTGCCATCGGGCGCGACCATCAATTTATTGAGCCGGTGCATGTGATGGCAGCCCTGTTAGATCAGGACGGCGGCACCGTGAGGCCTCTACTGGCACAGGCCGACGTTAACGTCAATCTATTGCGCTCGCAGCTTGGCGAAGCGCTGGATCGCTTGCCACGGGTTGAAGGCGCAGGCGGCGATGTGCAGATTTCCAATGCGCTGTCGCGCGTGCTGAATTTGACCGACAAGCTGGCTCAGCAGCGCAAGGACGCTTACATCTCGTCGGAACTGTTCGTGCTGGCAGCGCTGGAGGACAAGAGCGAACTGGGGACGATGCTGCACAAGGCGGGTGCGACCAAAACCTTGATTGAGCGGGGTATCGAGGCGATGCGTGGCGGCCAGAAAGTCGATGATCCTAACGCCGAGGACCAGCGCCAGGCCCTGGAAAAATACACCATCGACCTGACCGAGCGGGCCGAACAGGGCAAGCTGGACCCGGTGATTGGCCGCGATGACGAAATCCGCCGCACCATTCAGGTATTGCAACGCCGCACCAAGAATAACCCGGTGCTGATTGGTGAACCGGGTGTCGGCAAGACCGCGATTGTCGAAGGGTTGGCCCAGCGGATCATCAACGCCGAAGTGCCGGAAGGCTTGAAAAACAAGCGGGTGCTGGCGCTCGATATGGGCGCATTGATCGCAGGCGCGAAGTTTCGCGGCGAGTTCGAGGAACGCCTGAAGGCGGTTTTGAATGATCTGGCCAAGCAAGAAGGCCAGATCATCCTGTTCATCGACGAATTGCACACCATGGTCGGCGCGGGCAAGGCCGAGGGCGCGATGGATGCCGGCAATATGCTGAAACCGGCGCTGGCACGGGGCGAGTTGCACTGCATCGGCGCGACCACGCTGGATGAATACCGCAAATACATCGAGAAAGACGCAGCGCTGGAGCGGCGTTTTCAAAAGGTGCTGGTCAAAGAACCCAGCGTCGAGGACACCATTGCGATTCTGCGCGGCCTGAACGAGCGCTATGAAGTGCATCACGGCGTCGAAATCACCGACCCGGCCATTGTCGCTGCCGCCATGCTGTCGCATCGCTACATCACTGACCGCAATCTGCCGGATAAGGCCATCGACCTGATTGATGAAGCCGCATCCCGCATCCGCATGGAAATCGACTCCAAGCCGGAAGCCATGGACCGGCTGGAGCGGCGCTTGATTCAATTAAAAATTGAGCGTGAGGCGCTAAAGAAGGAAAGCGACGAGGCATCGAAAAAGCGGCTGGAGCTGCTGGAGCAGGAAATCACCCGGCTGGAGAAGGAATACAGCGATTTCGAAGAAGTCTGGAAAGCGGAAAAGCTGGCGTTGCACGGGTCAGCCCAGGTCAAGGAAGAGTTGGAGCGGGCCAAGCTGGAATTGGAAACCGCCCGGCGGGCCGGTGACCTCGGTCGCATGTCGGAGTTGAGCTATGGCCGGATTCCCGAACTGGAGCGCAAGCTAACCCAAGCCACGGCGGCAGAAACCGGTGCGGGCCAGTTTAAGCTGTTGCGCAACAAAGTCACCGATGAGGAAATCGCCGAGGTGGTTTCCAAGTGGACCGGAATTCCGGTCTCGAAGATGCTGGAAGGCGAGCGCGACAAGCTGTTGCGGATGGAAGAGGTTCTGCGTAAGCGGGTGGTCGGGCAGGATGAGGCGGTCAAGGCGGTCAGTGATGCGATTCGGCGCTCGCGGGCGGGCTTGTCGGACCCAAACCGACCGAACGGCTCGTTCTTGTTCCTTGGCCCCACCGGCGTCGGCAAGACCGAGTTGTGCAAAGCCTTAGCGGCCTTCCTGTTCGATACGGAAGAGGCGATGGTACGGATCGACATGTCCGAGTTCATGGAAAAGCACTCGGTATCGCGGCTGATTGGCGCACCGCCGGGCTATGTCGGCTATGACGAAGGCGGCTATTTGACCGAGGCGATCCGGCGGCGGCCTTATTCGGTGATTCTGCTGGATGAAGTCGAAAAGGCCCATCAGGATGTGTTCAACGTGCTGTTGCAGGTGTTGGACGATGGTCGCTTGACCGACGGTCAGGGCCGGACAGTCGATTTTCGCAATACCGTGATTGTGATGACCTCGAATCTCGGCTCGCAGATGATTCAGGAGATGGCGGCGCAGAACAATTACCCGCTGATGAAGAGCATGGTGATGACCCAGGTCGCGGATCATTTCCGACCAGAGTTCATCAATCGGATTGATGAGGTGGTGGTATTCCACCCGCTGGGCCGCGAGCAGATTCGCTCGATTGCCGAGATTCAGATTAGCTATCTGCGCAAGCGGCTGGCCGAACGGCAGATCGGACTGGATGTGACCACGGCGGCGTTGGACAAACTCGGTGAGGCCGGTTTCGATCCAGTTTACGGTGCACGGCCCCTGAAGCGGGCGATTCAGCAGGAGTTGGAAAACCCACTGGCGCGGCGGATTCTGGCTGGGGAGTTTGGGCCGGGCGATGTCGTGAAAGTCGATGCTGATAAGGAGGGATTGGCGTTTAGCAAAGGGGCAGCCGATAAGCTGGCGAAGGAATGAAGGCAAACCGGAGCGCCGAAAGGCGCTCCGGCGATTCAGGTAGATGGCCTGGTTTAACTCAGTGCTGCCCTAGCGCACGCGCTGTTTTTTGAATAGATTCATTGTGTGGAAATTGCTTGCTGACTTGTTGGCCTTCACTTGAATGAGCGAGCGAAAGGCACAGCCTGCGCAATTGCTCAACGGTTTTCAGGCGGTTGGTTATCGCCTCTCGGCTCATATCAATCTTCATTGAGCAGCCCTAATAAGTAGTTGATATCATCCTGATTCTTTCCGCTGTTTCGTAAAGATTTCAAAATAGCGCTTGGGTAAGTTGAACTAATTCAAGGATTAAGTCCATTTCGTTTAAGCACTAATTAGATCCTAGCTAAATCTTACATACCCTTCCCGATCACTCTCATAAAATCCTTCAGTGGGCATCGGCTCGGCCAAGTCGAACAAATAAGGATGTTGATTGTAAAAAGTTTCCGGTTGCGGTGCATTCGGCGGAATGCCGTCTCTGAATTTTTCAACCAAATCAGGATTGGGAATACTCAATGTGCCAAAAGCCACTGCATCCGCCACTCCGTCGGTGATGGCTTTTTCTGCGCTCTGCTGGGTGTAACCCTCATTGGCAACAAGGCCGCCGTTGAATAAGCGCCGCAATTGCGGGCTGATACTGTCAGGTGTTTGTCGCTCACGCGCGACAATAAACGCCAGATTGCGCTGAGAAAGCTCGCTGACCAAATAGCTGAAGGTTTCGAGCGGATTGGCATCACCCATCCCCAAAAAATCGCAGCGCGGCGCAATGTGATAACCGACCCGCCCAGCACCCCAGACCTCAATAACCCTATCAACCACTTCCAACGGAAACCGGGCGCGATTTTCCACCGAGCCGCCATAAGCATCGGTGCGATTGTTGGCATTGCTTTGCAAAAACTGATCGAGCAAATAACCGTTACCGCCGTGAATTTCCACGCCATCAAAGCCCGCTCGCTTCGCGTTCTCTGCACCCTGGCGGAAAGCCGCTACGATCTGGCCGATCTCCGGCACAGTCAGCGCACGTGGTACGTCGTAATTCTTCTTCGGACGTAATAAAGCAATGGATAAGTCGTGCGGCGCAATTGCGCTTGGCCCTACCGGCGTTGCCCCATTGAGGTAAACAGGATCCGATAAACGCCCCACATGCCACAGTTGCAACACGATCAGGCCGCCGCGTTCGTGGACTGCATCGGTAATTCTGCGCCAGCCCGCCACCTGCGCCTCGCTCCAGATTCCTGGCGTGCGGGGATAGCCCACGCCCATTGGCTCAACGGAGGTGGCTTCCGTGATGAGCATCCCCATGGTTGCACGCTGGGCGTAATATTCTCTCATTAACGCATTCGGTACCCGCTGGTAATCGGCGCGACAGCGGGTGAGCGGTGCCAGCACCACCCGATTCTGCAAACGTAATTCCCCAAACTGCACCGGCTCAAACAAGATTGACATAGCAAATTCCGTGTGGGTGGTAGCGGCGGATTTATTCAGTGAACGTCACTTGGCAGCGGTAGCCATTCGCACAAACCATTCAGTGGAATGTCTACCCAATCCGGGCGATTGTCCAACTCGTAGCGCAACTCGTAGCACGCTTTCTCTAAGGTAAACGCTTTCAACAGTAAGGCGGCTTGGGCAGAAGCGCTATTGAGTCCCTGATGATCGCCCGTGGCCTCAGCGTAACCACCCAAAAAAGCGGCTCGCGTCTGCTGTTCCCAGTCGTCGATGCGCGGTGCCAGCTGCGTCCGCGCATCAGGGGTGAAGGCTCGCAACGCAGCGTGTGCGGCGTAATTGAAGGATCGCAACATGCCAACCACGTCGCGTAGCGGCGAATGCTTACTCCGCCGTTGCTCCAAAGTCCGCGACGGTTCACCCTCGAAGTCGATGATGATTACATCATCCTTGGCAACCAGGATTTGACCCAGATGGTAGTCGCCATGGTAGCGAATCTTGACGGCCTCTGGATCAGCCACTCCGATTGGTTGCAGACCTGCCAGCAACGCACTACGGGCTGCCAACAGGCGATCTGCCATCGACTGCGCCGCTTCCGACAGTAACTCCCGTTTTTGCGCCAACTGCTCAAAGGTGGCGATTACTTCCTCACGAATCCGGGCGAACCAACTCGTCAAATCAGCCGTGGTGATCAGTTCGGGATTGAACGCCGGATCGTCGGTAGCTTGGGCTAGCGTCCGATGCAACTCGCCAGTACGCTGACCGAGTGTGGTTGCAAAGATCCGGTATAAGTTGTGAACTTCATCGTCGGCCTTTCGCTGCATCTGCGGCTGTTGCAAGCAATCCTCCAGAAAACGCTTCAGATAATCCTGGGTGTAGCTCCAGGCATCACCCTGATTGGCGATGAAGCCTTGCAATAAGACCAATGCAGTCCGCTCGCCATTGTCGCTTTGGTATTCGAGCGCTCCGGCCAGCGGCGCGATGTTGCAAAAACCCGATTTTGTAAGAAACTGACCCATTTCTAGTTCAGGATTCCTACCGGCCTGCAAGCGGCGATAGGCTTTCATCAGCAGCCGATCCCCGATAGCGATGTGGGTGTTGCTGCTATCCGACGTTAACCGTTTAACCGGAAGCGTTTCTGGCGCATCGCCTGCCAATTGAGCCAAAACCGGTGTGGCGAACGCGTGTAAACACCCTTGGCCGACCGGAATTTGCCCACCATCCACCATTAGGGCGATCAGGTTTTGACAGAAACGCTCATCGGCAAAGGCCCCATAAAGCAATCCCATCCGGGCACCAGTCCGAATTTTCGTCAGCGTATAGGGTAGTAACGGGCGCATTTTGTCATCACTGATATCACCCCAGGCGAGCGCTAATGGCAAAGCGTAATGCTGCGGCTCTGTCCATCCGGTCAGCCACACGCGAATACGCGCCAGCAGCCACTCGTTGCGATCCGGCCAGAGGTCGTAGCGCTCAAATTCCACTTTTTCGATCCGCCCGCCTTTCCCGGCAAACCAGCGTTGAGTAGGTAAGAATGCGGGCAGAATTTTCTGGACCAGCCGCTGGTGAAGAGCATTCGCCATCGCGCGCCGTCGCGGCTCAACCAGATCAGGGAAGAAGCTATGCCATTTTTGGAATAAGACCAAGACCGGAAAGTCTTCGTCTGATCGCTTTTGTTGATACCAGACTGGCGCGGCGGTTCGGCTCAAGCGGAACCAATAAAACCCATGCCGGTGTACAGTAAGCAGATACGGAGCATCGTTGATCGGCGGAAAAGCCGTTTGACCGAGCATTTCCACGGGGACCAGGTTTTTGAAGCGGCGTAAGTCGAGTTCGACCGGCTGCGCTGAACGGGATAAATTAGCCACGCAGAGTATGACTTCATCATCATATTCCCTGATATAGGCCAGAATCTTGCGGTTTCCAGGCAGTAACATGTCGAGGCGACCGCGCCCAAACGCCTTACTGGAGCGTCGTACGGCGATCAGGCGCTTCATCCAGTTTAATAATGAGGCTGGCTCACGTTGCTGCGCTTCCACGTTGACCGCCTGATAGCCGTAGATTGGGTCCATGATCGGCGGCAGGTATAGCTTTTGTGGGTCAGCGCTGGAGAAACCGGCATTCCGATCAGGACTCCACTGCATGGGGGTACGCACGCCATTGCGGTCGCCTAAGTAAATGTTGTCACCCATGCCGATCTCATCGCCGTAGTAAATGATCGGCGTACCGGGCATTGATAACAACAAACTGTTCATTAGCTTGATCTTGGCGGGATCATTGTCCAGCAATGGGGCCAGTCGGCGGCGTATGCCAACGTTAACTCGCATCCGGGGATCCGCCGCATAGGTGCGGTACATATAATCCCGTTCCCGATCAGTGACCATTTCCAGGGTTAGCTCATCGTGGTTGCGCAGGAATATCGCCCATTGGCAGTTATCAGGAATCGCTGGGGTCTGTTCGAGAATTTCAACGATGGGGTGGCGATCCTCTTGGGCGATGGCCATGTACATGCGCGGCATCAGTGGGAAGTGATAGGCCATATGGCATTCGTCACCGTCGCCAAAGTAATCGCGCACATCTTCGGGCCATTGGTTGGCCTCGGCCAGAAACAGGCGACCCTGATAATGCCGGTCGACGACCGCCCGCATTTGCCGGATGACGGCATGGGTTTCCGGCAGATTCTCGTTGGTGGTGCCCTCGCGCACGCACAGGTATGGAATAGCGTCAAGCCGTAAACCATCGACCCCAAGATCAAGCCAGAAGCGCATGATTTTGATGACTGCTTTCACCACAGCCGGGTTGTTGTGGTTCAAATCGGGCTGATGCGAAAAAAATCGGTGCCAATAATATTGTTGCGCTACCGAGTCCCAGGCCCAGTTAGACGATTCCGTGTCAGTGAAGATGATTCGGGTTTCCGGAAATTTCTGGTCGTCATCGTGCCAAACATAGAAGCCCCGCTCCTTGGAACCGCGCGGCGCACGGCGCGCGGCCTGAAACCAGGGATGCTGGTCTGAGGTATGATTGATGACTAGCTCAGTGATGACCTTAAGCCCCCGCGCGTGAGCCTCACGCACAAAAGCGCGGAAGTCCGCCAGTGTGCCGTAATCGGGATGGACGTTTTGATAATCGGCGATGTCGTAACCGTCATCCCGCAGCGGTGAAGGATAAAACGGCATCAGCCAGAGGGTATCGACTCCAAGTCCCTGAAGATAATCCAGGCGCTGGGTGAGGCCCTGAAAATCGCCCATGCCGTCCCGGCTACTGTCACCAAAGGCTTTAACATGGAGTTGGTAGATAATGGCGTCTCTATACCAGAACGGGTCTTCTACGCCGGACCAACCGCTGTGGTTACGGTTCATGGCGACCTCTTCGATGACGGATATGTTGATCTTCTAAAGCTGTCCTATCACTCAATAAACTTAATGTTGTTGAGTAACCTTGATGCTCTTGGTAATGTCAAAAATCCAGCAATAACGGCGTAGCGGATTCGCTGCTGGAGCTGGAATTTTTCGGATTAACCCGGCTTTCACTCTGCCAGAACATCCAGGATACCGTTGCGCCAACACTGAAATCGTGCTCTGAATCCACTAAAGGACTGTCGCTAAAGGTAACACCGCTCAGGTTTTGATAAGCCCCAAACACCGACCACCGCCATTGGCCAGAACCACCGCTCAGGCCCAGGCTGAGGCGGGCCCCCGCATAGCCTGCATCGGTATGATAAGCGGGCCGTTGAGGCGTCGCATATTGGGGCGCGACGTTGTAGAAGTAGCCCAGATAATCCTCGTTAGCGAAGGCGGCGCTCGTTTCTACGCTGAGCTGCAAGGCTTGACCGCTGAGCGGATATTGATAGCGTAGCCGCACATCAAAATTCCAACCCTGGCGGTCAATATTCCAGCCGTCGGTATCAACGCTATACGCTGCGCGGGCGGCTATCCGACCCCACAGGTTATCGGATCGTCCGGGGTCGCTGAGCAATACACTCACCGCCGGACCGATCCCAAACGTGGGATCAAGGTCTGGCATTCCAGCGCGGGCGTCGCTTTCGTCACTGTCCACAGGAGAGGTGGCACCAGCGCTCAAATCAACTTTAAGACGCTGCGATTCGTAGATGATGCCCTGCACGGTGCGATCAACCCGGAACCATTCACCTCGGTAAATCACATAGGGAAAAGGGATAACCGTGGTCGAGCTGACGTCCGAGCCTGGGTAATTAGGCTGGTGATAAGCAGCTGCGCCGATACCGAGTTCCCACAGGGGCAAATTCTCGCCATCAGCCGCCAAAGCAGCTACGGGACTTAGAGCAAGGCTTAAAATCCCTGCATTTAGGCCGAAAAAACCAGAAGGGTTAGGTCGTTTCATGCTGTGATCTCCACAATGTTTTTAACGCCGTAAATGGGCATCGTTATCCGTAGGTCGCTTGCTTAAAAGCCAGCCGTTTGCGGTTCAGGCTGTTGTGTTTGAAAGGATGGTCAGCGCTAACGCCGCCAGTAGTTCACTGAGCGCAACGGGATCGGCTAAGTGATGGGTGGCTTCTGCCGGTGGCTCTGGCCCAATGCCTAGCGCAATCCCGCCCAGTTCCGTGGCGACTGCTAAGGCTGGAGCATCGTTGGCTGAATCACCTGCGTAAAGCACAGTTGCTGGTTCTAGGCCACCGTGGTCAATAATAGCTCGTAACGCTGTTCCCTTATCCCGCCCGATAGCCGGAGCCACCTCGATAGCCAGTGGGCCATCAAGCACATGCAAGAGGGTTGTGTGTGGCATCAGCAAAGCCATGGTTTCGATTCGCAAACGCTCAACCCACTCTGCCGCTACCTGTCGGTAATGAACGGTAAAACCGAACGGTTTCTTCTCGATCCACATCCCCGGATAGATCCTCCTACGCTGCTCCAGTGCCGTGATCAGGGAATGGAGAACTGCAAAACTTTCTGGGGCTTCGGAAGGCAAATCGTGTTTCCCATCCAAGGCCAGTTCCAGCCCGGTCGAACCGGCGTAGCACAGTTTTGGTAAACCGACCATAGCCATTACATCGTCCAGGCCACGACCACTAACGATCCCGACTGTGACCCTGGGTATCGCCGCTAAGTGGGCTAGGACATCGCGCAATGCAGGATAAATACGGGCCAAACTGGGATGGGCTACGATGGGCGTTAGCGTGCCATCATAATCGAAGACCAGCACTAGCCGATGGCCGTGGCGGTAGGCTGCTCCTAATCTCTGTAAGATGATGTCGTGGGTCGTTGGCATTAGGAGGTCCCTGGCGCTGTAGCAGTTGGAATAGGGACCGCTGTCAGTTCAGTCAGGAAATTGGCTGCCCAGCGATAAATATTGTTCTCCTCCACCTGCCGCCGCATCCGGGCCATACGCTCGCGGCGTTCTTCTGGGTCCATGGCCAGCGCCTGCTGGATGGCGGCTGCGAATTGCTCGGTATCGTAAGGATTGATAATCAGCGCATCGCCTAATTCGCGCGCTGCCCCGGCAAATTCGGACAGAATAAGTACCCCGTTCAGATCATCCTTGGCCGCGATAAATTCCTTAGCCACCAGATTCATCCCATCGTGCAGCGAACTGACGATGCCGATTTCGGCCATCGACAAGAAGGCATGGACCGCGACGCCATCATGATGACCAACTAGAAAATGGATCGGCTTCCAGGATTCAGTCTGAAAACGCCAGTTGATTTCGTCAGCCAGCGCTTCCAGTTCGTTAATGTAATTGCGATAACGCGGAATATGGGTGCGACTGGGCGCGCCGAGTTGTACAAAGCTGACCTGCTCTCGGTACTGTGGATTGCGCTCGAAAAACCGGCCTATCGCCCGGAAACGTTCCGTCAGGCCCTTGGTATAGTCGATGCGATCCACCCCCACAGCCAGGCGTTGGCCGACCAGTTTGTACCGCTCTCGTAGTTGTGTCATGCGTTGCGCCAACGCCTCTCCACTTAAGGCATCCCGCTCGGTCCAGCTTTCGACACTGATCGGGAAGGGTCGTACCCGTGAAGCATGGCCTTGTAGTTCTGCGGTGAAATGATCCCAATCCAATCGGGCTTCGACCATCCGATCCACGGTGTCGAGGAAATTGTTGCAGTGCTGTTGCAGGTGAAATCCTAGCAAATCCGCACCTAACATGCCGCGCAGTAACTCCGGCGCCCAGGGGCAAATGCGGAAGGCTTCCGGGTTGGGCCACGGGATATGCCAGAAGATGCCGACTGCCAAATCAGGACGGGCTTCCTTCAAAAAACGCGGAGCCAGCGCCAATTGATAATCCTGCACCAAGACCACTGCTGGATCGGAGCCGATTTCCTGCAAGGCTGCTTCGGCAAAGCGGCGATTGACAGTCACATAGTGCTGCCAATCCTCGGCCCGAAAGATGGGCCGTTCGTGGGCCAGATGGCACAGTGGCCATAAACCTTCGTTGGCGAAGCCGTAGTAATAACCCTGTTCTTCCTCCCGCGTCAGCCACACCCGGCGCAAGGTGTAGGTCGGATCGTCCGGCGGTACGGCCAGCCGACCCTGAGCATCGGCCATTTGCCGGTCTGCCTCACCGGAGCCATGTGCGACCCAGACGCCGCCAGAAGCTTGCAACACCGGATCAAGCGCAGTGACCAGGCCACCCGCTGGCATGATTAAATGGGGCTTGCCATCCCGCATCTCGTGCATGTATGGCTCGCGGTTACTGACCACCACCAGACGACCGCCACGGACATAATCCACGACATGCGCTCGCAAGCGCTCTCGCGTCCATACGTTGTCAGCCCGAACCACGGCCCTGGCCTGCTCCTGGTGCGCCAGCCGAGCGGTGCGAAACGAGGCAGCTAACCGGTCACTTTCGGTGGCGAGGCGGGCCACCGGCAAATGGAGTGGCGGTGCGGTAAAGGTATCGCCGCTTTGTAACTGGCCCATCCATTCAGCTAGCCGATTAAGGGGCCGGTCATAGAAAAGCCACACGCCAGCCACGACAAGGATCAACATCAGCAAAGTGATGAAACCTAGCCAAAAGCCCATTTGATACAGTCGGGTTGTGGCGCGCTGCTCCAAATGCAGTAAATCCTGCACAACAACCAACACGCCTTGCGGCTGCCCTTCAGGTGTACGCAGCAAGGTGGCTAAAACATGAATCGGGGTGTCGGCGGTTTGCTCAACTGCAACGACGTCTTTGGCAGTTTTCAGGGACTGATCGACAATCTCTTGCAGGGTATCGGCAAATTCGCCCACAGCCTTTCCAGCGGCGAGCCGCTGCCCATCGGCTCGATAAACCGCCAGGCCCATTAACCGCCGGTAGCCCTCCAGCGCCGAACCCAGGGCTGCTACGGCCTCCGTGTCCGGTAGTTGTAGGGCGGTTTGTACTGCGTAAACTGTCTGATGGGCGATAACTGAGGCGCGCCGATCCATCTCATCTAGGTCGGTGCGCCGTTCTCGCTCAACCTGAATCCAGGCCGCAAGACTAATAAGCAACCCAATCGACAGGGCGACGCCTAAACCTATGCGCACTGAGTTCGGCAGCCGATAAAAATGTTGCTTTATCATGGCACTTTGTTCTCCGAGTGTTGCTTATGCTAATCCAGCATCATTTCAACTTAACGGATTTATGCACATATATACAACAATTTATCGACTGATTTTTAATAAATAGATTTATTTTTCAAGAAGATAAGTTGAGATCCCACTGAGTGGTCAGAAAAAATAAGAGTTCAGTTTTTTCGGTGACCTTCTAAGAATCAGCTGGCTGGCCATTGCCATCGGCCACCAACGGCCTCTTATTATTTGCCACAGTTGGCATCAGGCTAATGAGCGTCCAGCCCGCTTCTGGTTGGGGCATGTTCTGCGTTGAGAACACTCTGACTGTGCCCTTAGGATCCAGAGCAAAGAGCGGAATGGCCTGCTCGCCCCATTTCTCACGAAATGCTTCAAACCCGAATGTAGCTGTTAACGGGGTCGTCCGAATGCTATCGCCGCGATCCAGGGCCTCTTGCAGGCGGGCGAGGGTCATTGATTCGTCAAACAGACGTGGAACCCGATGCGATTCGATCAACCGGGTGCGGTGGCTTTCCTCGCGCTCTGTCTCCAGCCCCAGGGTATAAACCCGCCTAGCGCCAAATTGGGGTCGGTAATTCAAGCTTACCAGCAGGTTGCGCTCTGATGAATCCGACATGGCCAGCAGTGTACTGATATTCGATAAATCCAGATAATTATCAGCGTGTTCAGACAAGATATCGCCTCGATAAACCGGAATACCGCTCATGCGCGCGGCGCGGGTCCTGTTCCAGTCCATATCCGCCAAAATAACTGGAATCTCGCGCTCATGCAGCGCTTTGGCTACCGCGCGGGCGACTGGATTGCCTCCGGCGATTAACACGCCGCGCGCTTCGGCAGCGCCTACACCCAGGCGCCGAGTGATGGTTTTGGCGGTCAGGCTTTGCAAGATCACCGTCACCACAATCACCATGAAGGTCAATGCCGCCAGCACGCGGGCCTGGGTATAACCGAGTCGTTCCAATTGCAGAGCGAAGAGCGCTGATACGGCCGCTGCTACGATGCCACGGGGTGCGATCCAGGCTAAAACAGCTTTGCGCCGCCAATCCAAAGAGGAGCCAAGGGTCGCCAACCAAACCGCTACCGGGCGAGCAATCAATAAAATGACCAACAACAGAGCCAGCGCACCCCAGCCGATACCGGTAAAGGCGCTCAGATCAATGCGGGCCGCTAGCACGATAAATAACACTGAAATCAACAACAGAGTCAGGGTTTCCTTGAAATCGAGTACATCGTCCATCGCCAGATTGGGATAATTCGCCAACACCATGCCCATAACCGTGACCGCTAGTAAGCCTGATTCAGCGGCGATGGCGTTGGAGAGGGCAAACACGGCCAAGACCAGCGCCAGGCTGCCGACCCGATGTAAATAATCCGGTAGCAGACGCTGACGCATCAAGGTCGCCAGAATCCATGCGCCGATCAGGCCCAGAACCATACCGGCGACAATGGTCAGGCCAAACATCAGGATGGTGTGTTGATGGTGTTCGGAAACGGTGAACTCAAAGACCAGAACCGCCAGCAAGGCACCGATAGGGTCAATCAAGATGCCTTCCCAACGCAGGATGTTGGCCACTTCGGTTTCGGGGCGAACTGTGCGCAGCAGCGGCGCGACCACGGTAGGGCCGGTGACGGTGACCAGAGCGCCGAACAAAAATGCCAAACTCCAGGGCAAGGCGGTAAAGAAATGGGCAGCAACGGCAATAATCAGCCAATTGGCCAGCGCACCGAACGAAACCAGGTTGCGAACTACCCCCGCCTGATTGCGGATCTGGGAAATCTTCAGAGTCAGCGCACCCTCAAACAGAATCACCGCTACGCCGAGTGACACGATGGGGAATAAGAGCTGGCCAAACAGTTCATCGGGATCAAGCCAGCCGGTCACCGGTCCAGCGACCAATCCCACCGCTAACAGCGGTAAGATAGCTGGGAGCCGTAGCCACCAGGCCAGCCATTGCGCACCCACCCCAATCAGCAAAATCGCGGCAATGGCTAAGGGAATTTGATCATGCATTTAGTTAATTCCTTGATGATTAGAAAGTGTTTTTAGTGACTGCTGAGCGATTTCAGACGCTTTAGCTCCGCTATCGCCTGTTCAGGCGTCAGGGTATCAATATCCAGCTCAGTCAAAGCAGCCGCTAGGGGACTGGCTGTCTGGCTAAACAGGGATAATTGTGGCGAAGCGGCTACTGAACGCTCCGGCACTTCCCGACGTAGCATCTGTCGCTCCAGTAACCGTAGCCGCTGACGGGCTTGCTGAATCACCACCGGCGGCACCCCAGCCAAAGCGGCGACTTGCAAGCCATAGCTACGACTGGCGGGGCCGTCTTGCACCCGGTGCAGGAAAACAATGGCTTCACCGTGTTCTACGGCATCAAGATGAACATTGGCAATACCCGTATACTCATCCGGCAGTCGCGTCAATTCGAAATAATGAGTAGCAAATAGCGTCAACGCCCGCACCGTTCTGGCCAGATGCGCCGCACAGGCCCACGCCAGCGCCAGGCCATCGAAGGTGCTGGTGCCCCGGCCAATTTCATCGATCAAGACCAGGCTGTGTGGTGTGGCGTTGTGCAGAATATTGGCCGCTTCACTCATTTCCACCATAAAAGTCGAGCGGCCCGTTGCCAAGTCGTCGGAAGCGCCGATGCGGGTAAAAATGCGGTCGATAGGGCCGATCGTCGCTCGCTCCGCAGGGACATAGCTGCCGATATGAGCCAGCAACACGATCAATGCGGTCTGGCGCATGAAAGTGGATTTGCCGCCAAGGTTGGGGCCAGTAACCACCAGCATCCGCCGTTTTTCAGGTTCCAGGCGCAAATCATTCGGCACAAAAGGCTCCTCAAGAACCTGCTCGACGACCGGATGCCGACCGGCCTGGATGGCAATGCCCGGTGCATCGACCAGCTCAGGCGGATTCCAATGGAGCGCAGCAGCCCGTTCCGCCAGATCAGCCAGCACGTCCAGTTCCGCCAGCGCGGCGGCAGTGGCCTGAAGTGTGGGTAAGCGGCTAATCAACTGGTCAAGCAAACCTTCGTACAGGAATTTTTCTCGCGCCAGCGCCTGCTCCTGGGCGCGTAAAGCTTTATGCTCGAATTCGCGCAATTCTGGAATGATGTAGCGCTCTGCGCCCTTTAAGGTCTGTCGCCGCAGATAATCGGCGGGAACAGCCTGTGCTTGAGCACGCGTGACTTCGATGTAATAGCCATGGACCCGATTGAAACCGACTTTGAGGTTAGCGATACCGGTCCGCCGCCGTTCCCGCGCTTCCAAAGCCACCAGATAGTCATCGGCGTGTTCACTTAGATTGCGCAATTCATCCAGTTCGGCGTCATAGCCAGGCGCGATAACGCCACCGTCGCGGACTACTTGCGGCGGATTAGCGAGAATCGCCCGCCGCAACAGGGCATACACCTCTGGCTGTGGGCTGGCGCGCTGGGCGAGATCGGCGAATAAAGCCGCTTCCGGCTGGCTGAGAAACGCTTGCACGTCCGGCAGACGGGCCAATGCATCAGCCAGGGCCACCAGATCGCGCGGTCGCGCCGACTTCAGCGCCACCCGCGCCAGAATCCGCTCGACATCGCCGATGCCGCGTAACAGCCCGCGTAGATAATCCTGGCCGCTATGGGCCAGCAAATGCTGGACGCGACTGCGCCGCTGGGCCAGAGCGCTGCGATCGCGTAAGGGTCGGTGCAGCCAACGGCGCAGCAGCCGAGCGCCCATCGCCGTCACACAACGGTCGAGAATGCCCAGCAGGGTGTGTTCTGGCCGACCGCTTAAGCTGTCTTCCAACTCCAGGTTACGACGACTGGCAGCATCCAGCATGATGCTGTCTTCGTGGCGTTCGACTCGTAAACTCACCAGGTGGGGTAGGGCGCTGCGCTGGGTATCCTTGACGTATTGCAGTAAGCAACCAGCCGCACCCAGGGCCACCGGCTGGTCTGTGCAGCCGAATCCGTCTAAATTTCGAACGCCAAACTGAGCGCAAAGCGCGCGGATCGCATTATCGGCATCGAAATGCCAAGGTGCGCGGGGCCGCAAGCCCGGATGGCCTCGCCAAGGTGCGGGGGGGGCGAAATCCTCGCTGACCAACAGTTCAGCCGGGCGCAATCGCTCCAACTCATTCTTGAGTGCGGCTTCCCCGTGTAGTTGCGTGATGGTAAAGCGGCCACCGCTTAGCTCCAGACTAGCGATGCCATACATCTCTTTACGATGGTGCAGCGCCGCTAGCAGGTTATCGCGGCGTTCGTCAAGCAGCGCCTCATCGGTCAGGGTGCCGGGCGTCACAATCCGCGCCACCTGGCGTTCCATCGGCCCTTTCCCAGTGGCCGGATCGCCCAACTGCTCACAGATTGCCACCGATAGGCCGAGTTTGACCAATTTGGCCAAATAGCCTTCAACCGCATGGAAGGGAACGCCCGCCATCGGCACCGGCGCACCGGCCGATTGGCCGCGTGAGGTGAGGGTGATGTTGAGCAACTGGGCTGCGCGCTGGGCATCCTCGTAGAAAAGCTCGTAGAAATCCCCCATTCGGTAAAATAACAGGGTATCGGGATAGTCAGCCTTGATGCGCAGATATTGCCGCATCATCGGGGTGTGCTGGTCGAGATTGTCCAAACGGTGCCTTACTCCGGTTCAGTCAGAATTTGCTTTACCCAAGCCGGGTTTCAGACTATTTTCCGCGCCACCTCGCCAGTTGCGCAAATGTCATGATTAACGCCTTCGAACTGCAAAACGGCCGCCTGCGCCAAATTCAAATCGAAACCAGAGCCGATCTGGAACGCGCTCACCCCATCTGGATCGATTTCGATGACCCGACCGATGAAGAACGGCTACTCGCCAAGGAGCTGTTTAATCTAACCCTGCCCGATGAGGACGATTTTGGCGATATTGAAGCCAGCGCCCGCTGCTTCGAGGACGCCAGCGGCTCGTTGCAAATTCGCTCGGATTTTCTTCTGGATAAGGATGGCGAATCCCGCAATGTGCCCGTGGCCTTCGTCTTGCGGCCCGATATCCTGTTTAGCCTGCATGAAGAGGATTTGCCGGTCTTTCGCCTGCTGCGCTTGCGCGCCAGACATCAGCCGGGTTATCTGGAAGATTGTCGGGATGTGTTGCTTGATTTATACGCCACCGACGCCGAATATTCCGCCGATTCCCTGGAGGGCGTCTATGCTGCCCTGGAGGAGATCGGCAGCCGGGTCTTGACCGCGCCGCTTACCGATGAAGATGCCGCCCAGGTGCTCTCTGAGATGGCCCGCCAGGAGGATTTGAATGGACGGATTCGCCGCAACCTGATGGACACCCGCCGCGCCATTTCCTTTTTGATGCGGCGACGGTTGCTCAGCAGCGATCAAATCGAAGAAGCGCGCCAGATTGTCCGCGACATCGAATCGCTGGATGGCCACACTTCGTTTTTATTTGAAAAAATCAATTTCTTGATGGATGCCACGGTCGGTTTCATTAACATCAACCAAAATAAGATCATCAAGATTTTCTCAGTGGCTTCGGTGGCGTTGCTGCCGCCAACCTTGATCGCCAGCATCTACGGCATGAATTTTGAGGCGATGCCCGAACTCAAATGGGTCTTTGGTTATCCGTTTGCGCTGGGTCTGATGGCCGCGTCGGTGCTGGCCCCTTTCCTGGTGTTTCGCAAGAAGGGATGGTTGAAATAAATCAGCCGGAGATTGCCATGCGTGTCGAAATCGTCTCTGAGGAACAGCTAGACCAGTTGGCCATGCACATCGGTGATCAGTTGCGGGCCAGTGATCTGCGGCTGGTGACTGCCGAATCATGCACCGGCGGCTGGATTGCTAAAGTTATCACCGACATCCCCGGCAGTTCCGAGTGGTTCGACCGGGGGCTGGTCGCCTATAGCAATGTCGCCAAGATGGATTTGCTCGATGTCAGGGAAACGACGCTGGCTGAATGGGGCGCGGTTAGTGCGGAAACGGTGGCCGAGATGGCGGCCGGGGCCTTGCAGCGCAGCGGGGCTGAAGTGGCAGTCGCAGTCAGCGGCATCGCTGGTCCCGCCGGTGGAACCCCGGATAAACCGGTAGGCACCGTTTATCTGGCCTGGATGTTGGAGGGTGGTTTGTTGCATACCGAATGCCGCCATTTTGCCGGTGACCGGGCCGCTGTGCGCCAACAAACCGTGGTTGCCGCTCTGGAAGGGATATTGGATGTCCTCGCTCTCCAGAGCTGAGGGCCACCGGCGACTGTTTCTGGCGCTCTGGCCGACTGACGCCGCGCGACGTCAATTGGCCGAATCAGCCGCCCGTGTGGCCGGTCGGCGGCGGATACCCGATGAAAATCTGCATTTGACGCTGGTCTTTTTAGGCGCGACCGATGCTGATCGGCTGGCCGCTTATGAGACGGCCTTCGTTGATCTGAGCACACCGACTTTAACGCTGACTCTGGATCGTTACGGCTACTGGCCGCGATCCCGGATTCTATGGCTCGGTTGCCGTGAAACGCCGCCTGCGCTGACTGCGTTGGTGGCTGATCTCCACCAGCGATTGCGCGGCTGTGGTTTCGTCCCGGAGCGGCGCGCCTTTCAGGCCCATGTGACGTTGGCCCGCAACTTTCCCGCTCCAGTGCCAACCCGGACGCCGGTTTCTCCAATCCACTGGCCAGTGACAAGCGTGGCGCTGGTGGAATCGCTTCCAGGCGAGACGGGTTCTACCTATCGCGTTTTGCGCGGCTGGCCGCTGGGGATCGCGGGCAGCTGATTAAGAGTTTTTACTGGTTAGCGCTCTTGAGGAAACTTGCGGGCTGCGTATTATCTAACTATCAGCTAGTCGCTATCAGTCCATGGCAGCCGAGGGAAGGGCTTACCTTGTATCATCGGCAAATGTCCCCATATCTGTGGAATCGCTAGTTCTGTACTATCAAGGCTTATGAGCAAGGACCATTCATCGTCTCCCGATCCTGAACGCGGCCTCGTCGTCGAACCGGCCAAACCCCAACTCAGGCAGCCGCCGCTTTACAAGGTGGTGCTGCTGAATGATGACTACACCCCGATGGATTTTGTGGTGCGAATTTTGGAAGACTTTTTCAGCATGAATCGGGAGAAAGCGACCCAGGTCATGTTGCATGTTCACACCCGTGGCCGTGGCGTGTGTGGGGTCTATACTCATGACATTGCGGAGACGAAAGTGGCGCAAGTCAACGAGTTTTCCCGCCGCCACCAGCATCCATTGTTATGTACTTTGGAAGAAGCTTAATTGGAAACCACCCCAGCGCGATTTGAGGTTTGAATTATGTTAAGCAAGGATTTGGAGTTTTCCATCAATCTTGCTTTCCGCGAGGCACGAGATCGGCGCCACGAATTCATGACGGTGGAGCACCTGCTCCTCGCGCTGCTGGATAATCCGGCGGCGGCCGAGGTGTTGCGGGCCTGCGGCGCTCATCTGGACAAGCTGAAACGGGATTTGCAGGTTTTTATCCGGGATAACACACCGGTACTCAGCGCGGACGATCCGCGCGAGACCCAGCCGACGTTGGGGTTTCAGCGGGTATTGCAGCGGGCCGTCTTGCATGTGCAATCCTCCGGTAATAAGGAAGTCACCGGCGCTAACGTCCTGGTGGCCATTTTCGGCGAGCAGGAATCGCAAGCGGTCTTTCTGCTGAAACAGCAGGAAATCAGCCGCCTGGATGTGGTGAATTTCATCTCACACGGCATCTCCAAGATGTCCGATGAGCAGGAATCCGCTCCGCAGCAAAACGAGGAAAATGCCGAAAATCCAAGCGCCAAGCCGTTGGAGAATTTTGCCTCCAACCTCAACGAGCTGGCGCGACAGGGCCGGATCGACCCGCTGATTGGCCGCCGCGAGGAAATTGAACGCACCATTCAGATTCTCTGTCGGCGGCGCAAGAATAATCCCTTGTTCGTCGGCGAAGCGGGCGTCGGTAAAACCGCCATCGCTGAGGGCTTGGCCAAGATGATCGTCGATGGCGAAGTGCCGGAGGTCTTGGCCAACGCCACGATTTATGCCCTGGATCTGGGATCACTGGTGGCAGGCACCAAGTATCGCGGCGATTTTGAGAAGCGACTGAAATCAGTGCTGGCGCAACTGCGCAAGGAGCGCAACGCCGTGCTGTTCATTGATGAGATTCATACCATCATCGGCGCGGGTGCGGCTTCCGGTGGGGTGATGGATGCGTCCAATCTGATCAAGCCGATGCTGGCGTCGGGTGATCTGAAATGCATCGGTTCGACCACTTATCAGGAATATCGCGGCATCTTCGAAAAGGATCGGGCGCTGGCGCGGCGTTTCCAGAAAATCGACGTATCTGAGCCGTCGGTTGAGGAAACCTACCAGATTCTGCGCGGCTTGAAGACGCGCTTTGAGGAACATCACGATGTGAAGTACGCCGATAAGGCGCTACGTGCCGCCGTGGAATTATCCGCCCGTTACATCAACGACCGCCATTTGCCGGATAAGGCCATCGATGTGATCGACGAGGCCGGTGCCAGTCAGCGGCTGTTGCCGGTCGCCAAGCGCAAGAAGGTGATCAACGTTACCGATGTCGAAACCATCATCGCCAAGATTGCCCGCATTCCGCCCAAGACGGTTTCGTCTTCGGACAAGGATGTGCTGCGCAATCTGGAGCGCGATCTGAAACTGGTGGTGTTTGGTCAGGATGAGGCTATTGCCATGCTGGCCAATGCCATCAAGATGGCCCGCGCCGGTTTGGGCAATGAGCAAAAACCGATAGGCTCATTTCTCTTTGCCGGGCCGACTGGCGTCGGTAAAACCGAAGTGACCCGCCAACTGGCGCGGATTATGGGCATTGAGCTGATTCGCTTTGACATGTCCGAGTACATGGAGCGGCATACCGTTTCTCGCTTGATCGGCGCGCCGCCTGGCTATGTCGGCTTTGATCAGGGCGGTTTAATGACCGATGCCATCCTCAAGCATCCCCACGCAGTGTTGCTGCTCGATGAGGTGGAGAAGGCGCATCCTGACGTATTCAATCTGCTGTTGCAGGTGATGGATCACGGGACGCTGACTGACAATAACGGCCGCAAGGCGGATTTTCGCAATGTCATCCTGGTGATGACCACCAATGCAGGCGCTGAACTGATGGATCGGCCCTCCATCGGTTTCACCCTGCAAGACCATAGCACCGATGGGATGGAAATGATCAAGCGGCTGTTTACGCCGGAGTTTCGTAACCGATTGGATGCCATCGTGCAGTTTAAGGGGCTGACAACCCACATCATCGCTCAGGTGGTGGACAAGTTCCTGATTGAGCTGGAAGCGCAATTGGAACCGAAAAAAGTCACTGTGGATGTCGATTCAGACGGGCGGGCTTGGTTGGCGGAGCGCGGCTACGATCCCAAGATGGGCGCACGGCCGATGGCGCGGATCATCCAGGAGAATATCAAGCGCCGACTGGCCGAGGAACTGTTGTTCGGTCGGTTGATCAACGGCGGTCATGTCACCGTCACGGTGCGGGATGGCGATTTGCAGGTGGAGATCGCCGAAGAGGAAGCAGTACCTTAGAGAGGTCGCGGGACGTTGGCCGGCAACCTGTGGGGAGATGGCTTGCCGGTGAGGCAGCTTAAACGCACCCAGCGTGTAGGACCTATCAACGTCCCCGATAAACGATGCGCCCTTTACTCAGGTCGTAGGGAGTCAATTCCACCTTTACCTTGTCACCGGTCAGGATGCGAATGTAATGTTTACGCATCCGGCCGGAGATATGCGCTGTGACGACGTGGCCATTTTCCAACTGCACCCTGAACATGGTGTTGGGCAACGTGTCAACGACAGTGCCTTCCATTTCGATATGATCTTCTTTGGACATAATTTCTCGCTGGCAGTGATTGCAAGTCACCTGAAAAAAGACTGGCAACCATAGCGGAAATCCCTTGATCCGGCAAGTGAATATCCTAAAAGCAAATTCTGGGTACAAACTGACCTCATGTCTGCACCACACGCCCGCCGCTTTCCCTGGCTCGCTGTCACGTTGCTTGCGCTTGCGCTGATTGCGGGCATCAGTTGGCTTTTCAGTCGCGCTGCTTCTTCTCCCTCAAGTTCGGCTCAGTCTGCTGAGCCAGCTAAGGTAGCCCCAAGTGCGCCACGGCCCGCTTTAGCGATTACCGCCGAAAAGCCGCGCTCAGCACTGTTGGCCGTACAACTTTCGGCGAACGGCGATATTGCGCCCTGGCGCGAGGCTAGCATCGGCGCGGATGTCAACGGGCTGCGCCTGGCGGAAGTCCGGGTCGATGTGGGTGATACGGTGCGCAAGGATCAAGTGCTTGCCGTTTTCGATACGGACTTGGTAGAAGCGGATCAGGCGCAAGCTCGCGCAAGTCTGGCTGAAGCCGAGGCCGCTCTGACCGATGCGGCTGGCAATGCTGACCGGGCGCGGGCGATTGCCCCCAGCGGGGCGATGAGCAAGCAACAGGTGAATCAATATCTGACCGCTGAAAAGACTGCACAGGCGCGGGTTAAGGCTGCTCAAGCGCTGGTGGAAAGTCAGAATTTACGGCTTAAACACACGCAGATTTTAGCGCCGGACGCCGGAGTAATTTCCGCACGCAGTGCCACGGTGGGCACGGTGGCCGCTCCCGGTATGGAGTTATTCCGGCTGATGTTGCGTGGACGACTGGAATGGCGGGCGGAAGTGACGGCGGCAGATTTAACGCGACTCAAGCCGGGTTTGCTGGCCCGGATTACTCTGCCGGGTGGCAGTGAAGTGCAAGGGACATTGCGCCAATTGGCCCCGACGGTCGATCCCAAGACCCGCTATGCGGTTGCTTATGTCGATCTGCCCGCTGGTTCGGCGGCGCGGGCGGGGATGTTCGCGCAAGGCTATTTTGAGTTGACCCAGAACGAGGCGCTGACGGTGCCGCAGGAGGCGGTGGTCATGCGCGACGGTTTCTCCCATCTCTTAATGATCGGCGCGGATCAGCGGGTAACGCTTAAGCGCGTTGAAATCGGGCAACTGGTGGAAGGTAGTCGTCTGGAAATCAAGCAGGGCCTCAAGGCGGATCAGCAGGTAGCGGTGCGTGGTGCAGCGTTTCTCAACGATGGGGATTTGGTGCAGATCAGCGCTGAGGGTTCCCTGGCGAATCCCGCTGCCACTGCCCCTGTATCGCAGTAGCCAGAGACTCAGATAGAGGTTTTTATTCAGAAAATGGGACTTGACGCTTACGTCTATTGTGACTGTTTTGAGCAAAACCGCCTGCATTCAGCACCGGATCAGCAATGGCAGGTGAGGGTTGCTGATGATGGCTCCCGGATGACTGAATCGGACGATCTTGAGGATCAACTTGCCTTTGATCAATGGAATAGGTCTGCCTGTGATCACGAGGATGGGATATGGATGGCGGAACGAATTGGGAATATTTCACTCGTTGCCACATTACGAAACCTCTTGCAAGCGCAGGCCCACCGATTACCAATATTACTGGAGAATGTTCTTTACAGTGGCAGCCATTGTGGTGACTGGCTTACGCTTCAGCAAGTCAAAGCGCTCGAGCAGGAATTAAAAATTGCCTCGTTAATACGCTGCCCAGACCCGGTTGAAGATCAGTATCTACAAAACTTTATCCAAACCCTGCAACGTCTTTCATCTTGCTCTTTACAGCTTCATAAACCCATCGCCTTTTAGGGAGCGGCGCATCAATGCAAATTGCAGACCTCACCGTACCTGCGCTTCATCTGGTCGCGACCATTGACAACGCTGTTTTTTCAAAGCTCGGCGGCTTGCCGAATCTGGCCACGGCTGTTGAATGGCCCCTCTGGAAAGGTAAGCCCTTGGCTTTTCTAGGTCAGATTTCGGTATCAGAGCTTCCGCCTGACAGTGCCATTCGACAAACGCTTACCGCAGGCTATTTGTATTTCTTCTATGATCAGGAACAAACCACCTGGGGATTTGACCCTGCTGATCTTGGCAGTTGGAAAGTGATCTATTCGACTGAGCAGCCACCGGCTGCGGTCCGGAATGCACCGCCAGGTCTTGAAGAGGATGGTATTTATCTGGAAAAGCGGGTCGGTTTTAAGCCGATTCTCAGTTTCCCTGATCCCCAAAGATTCGATGATGCCATCACCGATGAGGAAGCGGATGCGTTAATAGAGCAGAAGCACGCGCAATACGCCGGCCAGCCCCATCATCAAATGGGTGGCTACCCTGATGTGGTGCAAAACGATACGATGGAACTTGATTGCCAGTTAGCATCAAATGGCATTTATTGTGGCGATAGTTCAGGCTACGAAGACCCACGTGCCGCCGCACTGGAGGCCGGAGCCTCCGAGTGGCGTTTATTGCTGCAACTGGATTCTGATGACGATACGGGCTGGATGTGGGGCGATCGCGGGATGCTTTATTTCTGGATACGGGAATCTGATTTAGCCCGTCGTGCATTTGAAAAATGCTGGATCAGTCTTCAATGTTACTAGGCGACGGGTCTGATACCTGCGTCAGTCACTCGTTGAATTAAAATCATCGCTTAATTCATCGCTAATTCTGGAATTTCACTATGGGGCATTATTGCGTACTGGTCATTGGGGAAAACCCAATGGATCAGTTTGATAAATTTCAGAGAGCCGAATACGCCGATCGGAGCCGAAATAAGTATTTCACTACGGTCGATATATTAGAGCGGGCGAGAACGCTATACGACCGTGACACCACTCGTTTTCTCCAGGATCAAGACGGCGGATTGCATGATCCGTGGGATGCACAGTTCTGGCGCACGGTCAGCGACGACGAGCCAGAAGTCGCGCCTAAAGACTATCCTGTGGTCACTAATCTGACTGCGAATAAGCGCCTTTATGTTCCGGATGATTTTCGTGAGGTGCGTATCCCGGCAAGAGAACTGACCCGTTTTCAGGATTGGATTGGTAAGTACTATGGTTTGTCCATTCTGAACGAGGGTCAGGAACCGGATTTAGCCAAGACCCACCGTGAAGGCTGGATTCGGGTCGATGACACCGGCGAAGTGATTGAAGCGTTGCAATGGACGATTCCGAATGGCCTCTGGGATTACTTCGAGTGGACCCTTGATATGTTTAAGCTCAAGCCGGGGGCAACGGGTTTGAGCATTCGGGGTGGAGAAGAAGCGGTCAACGACTATGCAGGTTCCGCCCGCAAAAGCGCGATTGATTTTGAGTGGATGCGCAAAGAGGAAGGGCAGAAAGCGGCTGATTTGTGGGACAAGGCGGCAGCCGCTCGCGGCAATCTCACCTGGGAGCGGTATGAAGCGCTTTGCAAGAAACATAATGCCCGTCTGTTTAATTATGACTCACCCGCATGGGAGGAATACCGCAGGCAACCGGCGATAGATGCCATGTATGCCGCAGAGTGTTCTCCATATAATTCGGGGGCCTGTCTCGATCACTTTGGCCTTTCTCGCCATGAATACATTGATCTCCAATGCGAGAAAATCATTTTCTGGCATTTCGGATATGTCATCAAAGATGGAGAAATCCTCTATGGTGACGATATTCGCCCATCCTTACAGACCCTGAATCAGATGTTGGAAGATTGGCCTGAGCATACGCTTTTAACGGCAGCATCGGTGCATGCCTAAAGCAGGATAATCCTGTGCTGATAAGTGAAAGAGGAAACACGCTATGATGACCGAAGAGCGCATCATCACGATCCTGCGTGAGTTACCGCCTGAGCGGCAGACTGAAGTTCTTGATTTTGCGGAGTTCCTCAAGAAACGGACGCCTGGCGCTCGGCTGCCCCGAGCTTATGGACTCTGTGAAGGCGAGTTCCAAGTACCGGCTGATTTCGATGCGCCCCTGACGGAATCGGAGCTGGAACGCTTTGAGTCATGAAACTTTTACTCGATACGCATATTTTTCTGTGGTACGTCACGGCAAGTCCATCGCTAAACGTGGACACACGCGATCTGATTCGCGACCCCGACCATCAGGTTTACCTCAGTCCAGTCTCATTCTGGGAAATCTTGGTGAAACATCGGCTGGGTAAATTGCCCCTGCCCGAACCACCGGAAGTCTATCTTTCCAGACAACGCGCACGTCACGGGATTGACAGCCTCGCGCTGGATGAGGCGAGCGTTCAACGCCTTGCCTCCCTACCAAATTATCACCGCGATCCCTTCGCTCATCTGCTGATCTGTCAAGCGCTGGAACATGATCTGAGCCTGGTGACTGTCGATAAGGCGATCCTGCAATATCCTGTACGACTTATCGCTGCTTATTAGGTTTTGCGCAAAGGTCCTCAATTGGGTTGACTGCCCATCAATTATTTAACCGGTCGCATTGAAATGCTAGCTAATGGTGCGATAGCAGAGGCTGTCCTTCATGCAGAAAAATAACGCTTATCAATTACGACTTCACCCTGACCCATGAACGTCTCCGCCTGGTCCATCCGCAATCCGGTCGCCGCCGCGATGCTGTTCGTGTTGCTGTCGCTGGCCGGTTTAGCCGCCTTTCAGGCCATGAAGGTGCAAAACCTGCCCGACATGGATTTGCCCACCATCAACGTCACCGCCGTTCTGCCCGGCGCGACGCCCGGCCAGTTGGAAAACGAAGTTGCCCGCAAGCTGGAAAACAGCGTCGCCTCAGTGCAGGGACTCAAGCACATCTACACCACCATCGGCGATGGCTCGGTGCTGATGATGGTCGAATTCCGGCTGGAAAAACCGCCGCAGGAAGCACTGGACGATGTGCGCTCGGCGGTGGCGCGAGTGCGCGGCGATTTGCCGAGCGACTTGCGCGATCCCATTATCAACAAGCTTGATTTCGCCAGCCAGCCGGTGCTGGCTTTCACTATCGCCTCGCAGAAGATGAACGACGAGGAGCTGTCGTGGTTTGTCGATAACGACATCGCCCGGCGCTTGCTGACCGTGCGCGGGGTTGGCGCGGTAACGCGGGTCGGTGGGGTGAACCGCGAGGTGCAAGTCAAACTCGATCCAGCGCGGATGCAAGGGCTGGGGATGACCGCCGCCGAGGTCTCACGCCAGTTGCGGCAGGTGCAGACCGAAAGCGCGGGCGGGCGGATGAATCTGGGCGATGGGGAGCAGCCGGTGCGGACCCTGGCGACCGTCGCTTCAGCCGACGAATTGCGCGCCCTGCCGCTGGGGCTGGCTGATGGCCGCAGCATCCGGCTCGATCAAATCGCCACAGTCGAAGACACCGTAGCCGAGCGGCGGGCGGCAGCGTTTCTGGACGGCAAGCCGGTGGTCGGTTTTGAAGTCACCCGCAGCCGGGGCGCAAGCGAGATTGAAGTCGGGGCCGGGGTGCGTGAGGCGCTAAAAACGATGCAGGCCACCCGGCCCGATCTGATCATCACCGAGGCGTTTGATTTCGTCACGCCGGTGCAGGATGAATACGACAACTCCCTGAAAATGCTGCTGGAAGGTGCCCTGCTGGCGGTGCTGGTGGTCTGGCTGTTTTTGCGTGATCTGCGCGCGACGTTTGTATCGGCGGTGGCGTTGCCGATGTCGATGCTGCCCGCCCTGATCGGGATGCACTGGGTATTTGGCTTTTCGATCAACGGCGTCACCCTGCTGGCCATGTCGCTGGTGATCGGCATTCTGGTCGATGACGCGATTGTCGAGGTGGAAAACATCGTTCGGCATCTGCACATGGGCAAGACGCCGTATGAGGCGGCGATGGAAGCCGCCGATGAGATCGGTCTGGCAGTCATTGCCACCACTTTTACCTTGATCGCGGTGTTTCTGCCGACCGCGTTCATGAGCGGCATCGCCGGCAAGTTCTTCAAACAATTCGGCTGGACGGCATCGCTGGCGGTATTCGCCTCGCTGGTGGTGGCGCGGATGCTGACGCCGATGATGGCGGCGTACATGATCAAGCCGATGCCTGAGCCGCTGCATCAGCCGCGCTGGCTGACCGTTTATCAACGCTGGGCCAGTTGGTGTGTGCGCCATCGCCTGCTCACCGTGATCGGGGCCGGGTTGTTTTTCATCGGCTCGCTGGCGCTGATTCCGCTGCTGCCGCAAGGCTTTATCCCGCCGGATGACAATTCACAAACCCAGGTCTATTTGGAACTGACCCCCGGCGCGACCTTGAACGAAACCCAGGCGGTGGCCGAACAGGCCCGCCAGCGGCTGATGGGCATGGCGCACGTCAAAAGCGTCTACACCACCATTGGCGGTGGCAGCGCCGGTGGCGATCCGTTTGCGCCCGCCGGTACCGCCGAAGTGCGCAAGGCCACGCTGACGATTCAAATCAGTCCCCGTGGCCAGCGCCCGCGTAAACAAGTGGTGGAAAAAGAGATTCGCACTGCCCTGGCCAGCCTGCCCGGCGTGCGGATCAAGGTCGGCTTAGGGGCATCGGGTGAGAAATACATTCTGGTGTTGCAAGGTGATGATCCGCAGGCGCTGTTGAGTTCCGCGCGGGCGGTGGAGCGCGATCTGCGCCAAATTCCAGGATTAGGCAGCATTACCAGCACCGCCAGTCTGGTGCGGCCGGAAATTGCGGTGCGGCCGGATTTCGCCCGCGCCGCTGATCTCGGCGTCACCAGCAGCGCGATGGCCGACACGTTGCGGGTGGCGACGCTGGGCGATTACGATGCGCAACTGCCGAAGCTGAACCTGCCGCAGCGGCAGATTCCCATCGTGGTCAAGCTTGATGATCGAGCGCGCAACGATCTTGACCTGCTGGCGCGCCTGCCGGTGCCGGGCGCGAAAGGGCCGGTGCCGTTAGGGCAGGTGGCGACCATCAGCTACAGCGGCGGCCCGGCGATCATCAATCGCTACGATCGCTCCCGCAACGTCAATCTGGAAATCGAACTGTCCGGCGTGCCGCTGGGTGATGTGGTCAGCGCCACCCAGGCATTTGCTTCGGTGAAAAATCTGCCGCCCGGCGTGCGCGTGGTGGAAGTCGGTGATGCCGAGGTGATGGGTGAGTTATTCGCCAGTTTTGGGCTGGCGATGCTGACTGGCGTGTTGTGCATCTACATCGTGCTGGTGCTGCTGTTCAAACAGTTCCTGCATCCGGTCACGATTCTGGCGGCGCTGCCGTTGTCACTGGGCGGAGCCTTCATCGGCTTATTACTGACCAATAAGAGCTTTTCTATGCCTTCGTTAATTGGTCTGATCATGCTGATGGGCATTGCCACCAAAAACTCGATTCTGCTGGTGGAATACGCCATCGTGGCGCGGCGCGAGCATGGTCTGTCGCGCTTTGACGCGCTGATGGATGCAGGGCTTAAGCGGGCGCGGCCGATTGTGATGACCACTTTGGCGATGGGTGCGGGCATGTTGCCGATTGCGATGGGCTGGGGCGGGGCCGATGAGAGTTTCCGCTCGCCGATGGCGATTGCGGTGATTGGCGGCTTGATTACTTCGACGTTCTTAAGCCTGCTGGTAGTGCCCGCTTTCTTCACCTACGTCGATGACGTAGCGCAGTGGTTGAAGCGGCTGCGGGGTCGAGTCGCTGTCGCGCCAGCGGTGGCTGAACATGGTTAACTGCTGGAGGGCACGTGGCGGCGCTTGAATTCTGGTTTGAGTTTGCCAGCACCTACAGTTATCCAGCGGCGGCGCGTATCCAGACGATGGCCGATCAGGCGGGGATTACGGTTCTGTGGCGACCCTTTTTGCTGGGGCCGATTTTTCAGCAACAAGGCTGGCGTGATTCACCGTTTAACCTCTACCCGGTGCAAGGCCGTTATATGTGGCGTGATCTGGAGCGGATCTGTGCCCCTCTCGACCTCCCGTTACGGCGACCATCAGTTTTTCCCCGCAACAGCGTGCTGGCGGCGCGCGTCGCTTGCGCCTTCGCCGCCGAACCCTGGCTCCCGGAGTTCGTGCGGCAGGTGTTTCGTGCCAACTTCGCTGAGGATTTGGACATCGCTCAACCAGCGGTCATTGCTGACTGTCTCGAACGCTCAGGAGTTTCGGCTGACCGCCTCATGGAACGTGCGCTGACGCCTGCCAATAAGGAAGCCTTGCGCTTACAGGTTGACCAGGCGGCCGCGCTGGGAATTTTCGGAGCGCCCAGCTTTCTGGTCGCCGGTGAACTGTTCTGGGGTAATGACCGTCTGGAGCAGGCTATCGCGTGGTGCAAAGCGCCCAGCCTTTCTGCCGATTCTACTCATGAGCGATCCGCCTAAACGTCTGCTGATTGTCTATCATTCGCAGACAGGGAACACCCGTGCCATGGCTAAAGCAGTGTTGCGCGGCGCGCGACGCACGCCCGGAGTGGAAACGCGCTTAAAAATGGCGTTGCGCGCGGGATTGGCGGATTTGCTCGCAGCGCAGGGACTTTTGCTGGGGACGCCGGAGAATTTCGGTTATATGTCCGGGGCTATGAAGAATTTTCTGGATCGGACGTATTATCCGGCGCAAGGCCAGGTTAACGGCCTGCCGTATGCGGTTTTCATCAGCGCTGGCAATGATGGCAGTGGCGCGCTGAACAGCATCGAACGCATCGCGCGTGGCTATCCCTTCAAGCGAGTTTGCGATCCGATCATCGCCAGGGGCGACCTTTCCGCTGAGATGTTGCAGCAATGCGAGGAATTGGGAGAAACGATGGCGTCGGGGCTGGCGTGGGGTATTTTCTGAAATGGCTGCCGTGGCGCCGTTCCTCCGCGCCAAAAACGACCCCACGTCAACGGGCAGATCAACGAAGTCGATGGCTCAGATACTGGCGGCTACTATGGCGCATGGTTGGATTATTGACGATCATCTCGGTGCTGCTGGTTGCGGGGCTGCGCAGCGTACCGTTGCCCACCTCCAGCGTGATCACCCAATATGGGATTAGATCCTGGTGGAACAGTAAAGCGCCTGCGGTGCGCTATGTTTGGACGCCCTATTCTGAGATTGCGCCCGAAGCCGCGTTGGCGGTACTGGCGGCTGAAGATCAGCGGTTTCCTGAGCATCGCGGCTTTGATTTCGTCGAAATTCAAAACGTGCTGCATGATCAGCAAGACGGTAAACGGCCACGCGGTGCTAGCACCATCAGTCAGCAGGTAGCCAAGAATTTGTTTCTTTGGTCGGGCCGGAGTTTGATCCGCAAAGGATTAGAAGTATGGTTTACTCTTCTGCTTGAGCTGCTCTGGTCCAAACAGCGTATTCTGGAAGTCTATTTGAATATCGCTGAATTTGGCGAAGGCACCTTTGGCGTGGAAGCAGCCAGCCGCCGTTTTTTCAATAAGCCTGCGGCGCGCTTGACTGACGATCAAGCGGCTCGCCTGGCGGCGATATTGCCTAATCCGGTCCGTTATCGGGCCGATAAACCCTCTGCCTACGTACTTAAACGCCAGCAGTGGATCGAGCGGCAGATGGTGCAACTAGGCGGCATCGCCTATCTCGATAAACTGTGAACAGGACGCCATGGAACTGAAAGCGCGAGTCAGCATTACTTATTGCACCCAATGCCGTTGGCTGCTGCGCGCGGCCTGGTTAGCTCAGGAACTGTTAACGACTTTCGAAGACGAATTGGCCGAAGTGGCCCTGCGACTGGGTACCGGCGGCGTGTTCGAGATTCGAGTCAATGACGCATTGATCTGGTCGCGCAAGGAGGAAGGCCGTTTCCCGGAAGCCAAAGAGGTTAAACAGCGCGTGCGCGATCAGGTGGCCCCGGAGCGATCACTGGGTCATGCGGATCGATAAGACCCTTACTTTTTAGCTTGAACGGGTATTGGAATCACTTATGACGGATGCTGATCTTAAAGTTGGTGCTGATCCTGCGGGATTTCGGCAATGGTCCCGGCGCTGGGCCAATAGTTTGGGCTTTGGCGTGTGTGCGCTGGGCTTGGGCTATGCCTATTTTGTCCAGGTGGGCCAGGGCGTAGAGCCTTGTCCGCTTTGCATTTTTCAGCGACTGGCTCTGCTGGGTGTTGGGCTGCTGTTTTTGTTGGCCGCGTTGCATAACCCCCAGGAGTGGGGCGCAAGGATCTACGGGATATTCATCGACCTGGCGGCGACGGTCGGCGTTCTCATCGCTGGGCGGCATGTCTGGATTCAGCAGTTACCGCCGGAAGCAGCGCCAGGCTGTGGGCCGGGGCTGACTTACATGCTGCAAAATTTTCCGCTCGGCGAGGCATTGCGCGAAGTTCTGACCGGTTCCGGCGAGTGCGCCAAGGTTGATTGGACCTTGCTCGGCCTTAGTATGCCGGTGTGGAATGTTGCGCTGTTTTTGGGTTTGGGCGCTTTTGGGCTGTTGGCTAATTGGCGGCTACGACGCTGAGGGCGCGGGCATTAGGTAGGGTGAGGGCGAGGTTTGGGGTGGCATTGGTTGCAAAGTAGCAAATTCCACCCGCTCATAGATTTCGGCCAATCGCAGTGCGCTACCGACGGCGGCTATCTCGATCTGAGTCTCCAGCCCATCCGCGACCGAATACAACCATTGACCGTCTGTCTGCCGTTGGTAATGCTCAACCCGTGGTTTGCCCTGTGCGATCAACAGATAATCCGTCAGTGATTCCAGCGCACGGTAATGGGCGAATTTTTCACCCCGGTCGTAGGCTTCCGTACTGTCGGATAGCACTTCGATGATCACGGTTGGATTGAGAAGCGTATCCAGGTGCTGGTATTCAAAGCCGGGTTCGCCGCAAGCAATGACGACATCGGGATAGGTGTAGAGGCCGGTCGGGCTGACCTTGACCCGCATGGTGCCAGCAAAGGGTTCGCAGGTTTTTCCGCGAAGTCGGTTATGCAATGCGGCGGTTAGGTTAACGGTGATGCGATTATGGTTGCGACTCGCACCCGACATCGCGTAAATGCTGCCATTCAGATATTCGTTCCTGGTTTCCGCACGACGCTCCAGCGTCAGATAATCAGCGGGAGTGACAAAATATTCAGCCGCTCGCGACATAACCCTTCTCCAGTTCTAGATGCGTGAGAAAACCCGTTGAGCGGCATTGAGGGTCTCACTGATGTCGGCGTCGGTATGGGCCGAGGAGACAAATCCCGCTTCGAAGGCAGAGGGCGCGAGATAGATGCCTTCCGCTAACATCCCGTGAAAGAATCGCTTGAAGCGTTCGACATCGCACGCGACCGCTTGTGCGTACGTGCTGACGGGGGTCTCGGTGAAGAAGATGCCGAACATGCCGCCAACTTGATTCGCGCTTAGCGGAATGCCTGATTCACCGGCGACGGCGACCAATCCGTTGGTTAAGCGCTGGGTTTTGGCGGATAGCTGCGCATAAAAATCCGGCTCAGCGATTAGCCCCAGCGTCGCCAGGCCCGCCGCCATTGCTACCGGATTCCCCGATAAGGTGCCCGCCTGATAAACCGGTCCAAGTGGGGCCAGTTTTTCCATGATGTCTCGCCGACCGCCAAAGGCACCGACCGGCATTCCGCCGCCGATGACCTTGCCGAGCGTCGTCAGATCCGGCGTGACCCCATAGAGCTGCTGGGCACCGCCGCTGGCGACCCGAAACCCGGTCATGACCTCATCAAAAATCAGCACGCTGCCATAGCGGTCGCAAAGCTCCCGCAGCCCCGCCAGGAAACCCGGTGCCGGTAAGATACAGTTCATATTACCAGCGACCGGCTCAACGATGACGCCTGCGATCTCTTCAGCCAGTTGGGCAAAGGCCTCCTCGACTTGCGATAAATCATTGTAATTCAAGGTGACCGTGTAAGCGGCCAGCGCCGCCGGTACGCCAGGTGAGGTTGGAACACCCAAGGTTAGCGCGCCGGAGCCAGCTTTGATCAACAGCGAGTCAGAGTGGCCGTGGTAGCAGCCCTCAAATTTGATGATTGTGTTGCGACCGGTGAAACCGCGCGCCAGGCGGATGGCGCTCATCGTGGCTTCGGTGCCGGAACTGCACATGCGCACCAGCTCCATGGATGGAACTCGTTTTTGAATTTCCTGGGCCATAGTGGTTTCTATCGCCGTGGGAGCGCCGAAGCTCAGGCCACTGGCAGCGGCCTCCTGCACAGCACGCACCACCGCCGGGTGGGCATGACCGGCGATCATCGGTCCCCACGAGCCGACGTAATCGAGATAGCGATGGTCGTCTTCGTCGTACAGATACGCGCCTGCGCCGCGCTTGAAGAAGATAGGCGTCCCGCCGACGCCGCGAAAGGCGCGCACCGGTGAATTAACGCCACCGGGGATATAACGCTGGGCTTCGGCGAACAGTTGGGCGGAGCGACTCATAGCAAGGTTCCTTAAGCAAACAAAGCAGAAAAACGCCGGGCAGCGGCTTGAATATCAGACTGCGCGAAGACAGCGCTAATAACTGCCAGCGCATCGACGCCAGCTTCTAATAACTGCGGAGCGTTGTCAGGGGTGATCCCACCGATGGCAACGATAGGCCCCTGTAAGACAGCACGGGCCTCACGTAGCAGACTGATTGGAGCACGGATCTCGGTTGGCTTGGTCGGTGAGGGAAACACAGCGCCAAAGGCCACATAGTCCGCCCCGGCTTGCTCCGCCTCCAGGGCAAGATCCAGCCGGTCATAACAGGATACGCCAATCAGCGCATTGTCACCCAAACGGGCACGCGCTGTGTCGAATGCAGGATCCTCTCTGCCGATATGCACTCCCGCTGCGCCGACTTGGCCAGCCAGTTCGACATCATCGTTAATGAGTAACGGGATCTCATAATGCCGACACAATCGATTCAGCGCCTGGGCTTGTGCGAGCCGTTGTGCAGCATCGGCGCTCTTGTCGCGATACTGGACTAATCGAGCGCCGCCCAGGATCGCCTGTTCGACGGCGTTAATCAGGCGCTCGCTGGGTAAAAGTAGGGCATCGGTGATCGCGTAAAGGCCGCGACAGGCAGGTTTGTTCATGATGGCTCTCGCGGTGAGTTCGCCCAAAACAATCGGTTAGGAATCCATTGCCCACCGCCTACCCGATAAGCTGCCTCCAGAGTGCGCCAGGTATAATCTTGCGCCTGGACGATAGCCGAGGTAGGTGGGCCGGACTGGATGGCCTGGCCCTGGGCAAGCAAGGCGGCAATGGCAGCGGCCAGGGTACAGCCAGAGCCGTGATAGGCGTTTGGCAGGCGCGGCCAGTGAAAAGTCTCCAGCAGACGATGATTACCATACCAATGATTCGTGATGGTTTCAGTGGGTTCGTGGCCGCCGGTAATCAACACGTATTGACAGCCGCGCTCCAGCAGGGCCATTGCGCAGGCATTTAGCGAGTCAGCTTCAGGGGCTAGTCGGCGCGCTTCGACACTGTTAGGGGTCAGAACAGTGGTTAACGGCAATAACAAGGTGCGAATCGCATCGAGCAACGTGGTGCCAGCTAGCTCCGTGCCGCCTCCGGCGGCAAGCACCGGATCAAGCACCACGGGCACCGTGGGATGAGCGCGTAACAGGCGATGCAGGGCAATGGCGTTCTCGACGCTGCCGATCACCCCAATCTTAAAGGCCGCTACCGTCATATCCTGCAAAATCGCCGTGGCCTGATCGAGCACTTGTCTGGAATCGACCGGCAGTAACGCCTGCACATTGTGGGTGTCTTGGATGGTCAGGGCGGTAATGACGGGCGCTGGATGGCAGCCCAAACTGCTGATGGTGGTGATGTCGGCGCAAATACCCGCGCCGCCGCTAGGATCGTTCCCACTACAGGCCAGTACGACCGGAAGGGTAGGCGGATTTGCCGACATTATGTAAAGACTCCAGAATAAGATTGCCAACGGAAATTCTAACAGACCCGATGGCTTTTTCAGGATGGGCAGGCGTGTGACAATAAGACTTGGCAATTTTGCCGAATCCTTGACGAGTGAAGATTAATACGACCGATGAAAAAGTATATGTGTCTGATTTGTGGCCTCATTTATGATGAGGAAAAAGGTTGGCCTGATGATGGCATCGCCCCCGGAACAACATGGGACGCTGTACCGTTGACCTGGACGTGTCCTGAGTGCGGTGCCGCCAAGGATGATTTTGAAATGGTCGAGATCTAGCAGCGACCGATACCATGATGGCGAACCCGGATCGAATTCAGGTCATTGACCAGGACATCACTCAACTGGCCGTCGATGCAATCGTCAACGCCGCCAATCGCTCCTTGTTGGGTGGGGGCGGTGTAGACGGGGCAATCCACCGGGCCGCCGGACCGGAACTGCTGGCCGAGTGCCGCACGCTTGGCGGCTGTGAAACCGGTCATGCCAAACTCACGCGGGGCTATCGCTTACCGGCCCGTCACGTCATTCATACAGTCGGGCCGATTTGGCAAGGCGGCGCTCAGGGAGAGCCGGAGTTACTGGCTGCCTGTTATCGCCACAGCCTGCAGTTAGCGGTAGCGAACGGCATTCGCACCCTGGCGTTTCCAGCGATCAGTTGCGGGGTGTACGGCTATCCACTGGCTGAGGCTGCCCGTATTGCAGTACACGAAGTGCGGCAGTTCGTGGCGGGTAACCAGCAGATCGAGAAAGTTTATCTGGTGTGCTTCGGCGCGGCTGTGCGCTCAGCCTACGAGGCAGCGGTTGCGGCATAGTCGCCATTAATCGAGCCATGGCGCAAACCGGGATCAAGCCCGATTTGCGCCCAGCGGCGCGTTAGCCTTCTTGCTGTTGTTTCTTATGGGCTGCTTGCAGCTTTTGCTGAATATCGCCTGGCACCGGATCGTAGTGGCTGAGTTCGATATTGTACGAACCGTGGCCGCCGGTCATCGATTTTAGCTGCGACTCATAGCCGTCCAACTCTGCCAGCGGGACTTGGGCATTGATGATGCTCATGCCACGCGGCCCGGCGTCGGTGCCTGCGATACGGCCGCGTCGGCTGGACAAGTCACCGGTGATGGCCCCAACACAATCGGCTGGCGAGCGCACTTCCAGATTGACAATGGGTTCCAGAATCAGTGGTCTGGCTTTGCTCACTGCATCCAGAAAAGCCTCCCGACCGGCGGTGACGAAGGCAATTTCTTTCGAATCCACCGGATGGTACTTGCCATCGTAGGCGATGGCGCGCACGTCTTGCAGGGGATAACCGGCGATAGCGCCTTCCTGAAGCGCCTCGCGGACTCCTTTTTCCACGGCAGGCAGGAAGGAAGTTGGAATGGTGCCGCCGACCACAGCGCTGACGAACTCGAAGCCCGCATCGCGCGGCAGTGGCTCGATGCGCATAAAGACCTCACCAAACTGGCCAGCGCCGCCGGTCTGTTTCTTATGACGATGATGCCCTTCGGCGTTTTGGCTGATGGTTTCCTTATAAGCGATTTTCGGCGGCTTGGTTTCGACATGCAGATTGTAGCGCTGCTGCATCTTTTCCAGGGTGATGCGCAGGTGTAAGTCGCTCACTCCGCGCAAGACGGTTTCCTTAGTATGCGCGTTGTGTTCCAGGGCCAGGCAGGGATCTTCTTCCAGCAGCTTATTGACGGTATCGGACAGTTTTTGCTCGTCACCGCGCGTGGCAGCCCGGATAGCCAGTCCAAATAGCGGGGTGGGAAAGCGCATTGAGCTGGGATGGATCTCATCCTCGTCGTGCGAATCATGCAGGATGACATTGCGGTGGATGTCATCCACCTTGGCGACCGCGCACAAGTCGCCCGGTATGCCAACCGCCACTTCGGGATGTTCCTTGCCGTGAATGTGAAACAGATGGTTGACCTTGAACGGTTTGCGCCCGTCACCGATAAAAAGCTGACTGTCCTTGGTAATCGTGCCCTGGTAAATCCGGAAGATGCCGAGTTTACCGATGAAAGGATCAATCAACACTTTGAAGACATGCGCGACCGCGTGCTGCTGTGGGTTGGGCGTTGGATAGATTTCCTGGACTGCATCGCCAGACCCTTTCAGGAACGGTTCCGGGTTGCCTTCAGTGGGGTTGGGTAGCAGATGGGTGAAAATATCCAGCAACTCCTTGACCCCGGCACCCGTACGAGCCGATACGAAGCAGACCGGAATCAGGTGACCCTCGCGCAACGCCTTCTCAAACGGTGCGTGCAATTGGGCAGGCTGCAAGTCGGCCCCTTGTTCCAGATAAAGCGCCATCAGCTCTTCGTCCACCTCGACCACCTGGTCGATCAGCGCGGAATGGGCGGTGGCCACATCGGAGAAATCACTTTCGCCCGCCGGGTTGAAAAAGCAGTCTACGACGCGGGTACCGCCGCCAGCAGGCAGGTTAATCGGCAGACATTCCTTGCCGAAGGTGTCCTGGATCTGGCGCAACAGGCCCGCCAAATCGACGTTCTCGGCATCGATCTTGTTGATAATAATCATCCGGCATTGCTGGCGCTCGCCAGCGCGCTCCATAGCCCGCTGGGTGATGGCTTCAAGACCGGTTTGCGCATTAACGACTACGGCAGCGGTTTCGACCGCTGGCAACACCGCAATGGCTTGTCCGAAGAAATCCGGAAAGCCAGGGGTATCGATCAGGTTAACGTGCGCGCCGTTGTAGTCGAAATTGACCAGCGCGGAGTCGAGTGAGTGTTGGTGGGTTTTTTCTTGCGGGTCAAAGTCACAGACCGTGTTGCCCTTTTCCACGGTGCCGAGCGCGGGGAGTTTGCCGGCATGGTACAAAATGGATTCCACCAGCGTGGTTTTTCCAGCCGCACCATGCCCAAGCAGGGCGATATTGCGGATGGACTCGGTGGGGTAGCTGACCATCATGGCCTCCTGTCGGATTTGATTCAGTAAACGACGATTTTATTTATGTGTTCGGGTCCTCAATCCCAGAGTAAAAAGTCTACAGGAACCGCTCCGGTTTCTCTGCCGGTACCGTCATTATTTTGTAAAGAATCCTGTGCTGGCAGCTGGCATTGCATTTGCTTGATTAGCGTCATTTTTAGCGAACTTGTATGGAATTTCAGGGAAAAAGCCCTTAGGATGTAGAAGGCAATCAACCAATTGCAGCGGGTAAGGTATTGATGAAGTTACGCTATCAGCTTGTCTTGTTGGGGTTGCTTCCCGTTTGGAGCGCTGTGGCGCAGACCGCCAGTTCAGGCCCGGATTGGCCTAAGCTGATCAAGGCACCAGCTGCGGTACAGGCGGATTGGGCGACTCGCTATGAGCATGGCGAAGGGGTGTCACAGGATTATAGTCGGGCTATGCAGTTGTATTGCGCGGCGGCGCGGCGTGGCCACGTTCCGGCCCAGTATCAGTTAGGATGGATGTATGCCAATGGTCGCGGTGTGGCGCGCAATGACGCGCAAGCGGCGGCCTGGTTTCGCCTGGCGGCAGCCAAAGGCGATGGGCCGTCCAGGCAGATGTTGGCACGAGTCAATGATCCAGCCAGGACTGTCCGCGCTGCTTGCGCAGAGCCGGTGGATCCCACTACAAGACCATTGCCTAAACCATCGTCACCAGTACGCTGGGCAGCGCCTCGGCGGCCCGCCCCGTCGTCGCCCGCCCGTGCCCGGGTTGAAGCCCTGGTCAAGCACATTGCGCCACGCTACGGTTTAGAGCCGTCGTTGGTGATGGCGGTCATCGAAGCGGAATCCGGTTTTAACAGCCAAGCCCGTTCGGTTAAGGATGCGCAAGGACTGATGCAATTGATTCCAGGAACCGCCCAGCGTTTTGGCGTCGCTGATCCCTACGACCCAGTGCAGAATCTCCACGGCGGCATGGCCTATCTGCGCTGGTTACTGGCATATTTTCGCGGCGACGTTCGGCTGACTTTAGCCGGGTACAATGCCGGTGAAGGGGCAGTTGTCCGCTATCGTGGTGTACCGCCCTACGCCGAAACGCGCGCCTATGTTGAACGAATTACACGGGCTTACGGGCAACTAGCGCATCCCCCGGTGGCACCAGTCGCTCGCCCTGGTCCTTGGGTACAACCGTCGTTTCTGGCTTCGTCTTTGCCAGACGATAACGCTCGCAGTGTCCCACCCTGGTCAGTGGAGGGAGGGAGACTGGTAGTGCCCGTCCACAGCGCCCCTAAGGGGCCAGCCTCCATTACGCCGTCGATTCGGTAGCGTAGCGCCTGGTTGCCCGGCATCGAAGGGAAGGCCAATGATCGATGTTTGGCGATCATTGCTGGGTGCGGTAAATATCGAAACGGGTATTTGGTGCCAGGATCTGGAACGTGGGTTCTGGCCCCTTTAGCACTGGGGCGGAGCGCGGTCTTTTCACCACGACGCGCTGCCTGGCGACGGCTAGAGCGGCGGCTAGCAACTCCGGCGCATCTTCATCATCGCCGATGACGCTTCGCAAAATGCGCATTTCCTTTTTCACCAGCGCGGATTTACGCCGATGGGGATACATCGGGTCGAGATAGACGACTGCTGGCCGCTGATCTGCCGGGAGATTGCGCAGATAGCTGCGACCGTCATTTGGCACCAAATGGAGTCGATCCTTGATCATGGGGCCGATTTCGAGATCCTGCGCAGCGCGCGATAGTCCATCGCGCAGCAGGGCCGCAACCACGGGCGAGCGTTCCACCAAATCCACCGTACAGCCCAGACACGCCAATACGAAGGCATCGCGGCCCAATCCGGCGGTGGCATCGACCACGGTGGGATTGGCACCCCCTTTTAGCCCTATCGCCCGTGCTAGTGGTTGGTTACGGCCACCGCCAAAACGACGCCGATGCGCAGCGCGCCCTGCCAGGAAATCAACATAAATGCACTGATCAGCGCCGAAATCGTCCTCCCATAATTCCAGGCGTTCAGTAGTCAAACGCAGGTAGCGTGTCTGGCGGATAGGGCGTTCGCCAACCAGCGGTAACCCCAGCATCTGAGCTAAGTGAGCAGCTACGGCTGAGCAGACGGATGGCTCGGCGTAAAGAACCATCCCGGCTGACCGGTCGTTATCCCCAGTAAGTGGAGTCAACAATCCAGTCGCCGCGCGATGGAGCAGCGTTGGCTAACCGCAAAACCATAGCGCGCTGCTTAAGCCGCTTTCGGCAGCACGTCTTCCAGGGTCGCGCGCGTTAGGTTATCGATCTCGACTTTAAAGCGTGCGGTCATATTAGCCATCGCCTTGGCGTCAATGATCATTTTCTGCTGGACAGTCTGCGCGATTTCGGACTGACGGTTGCAAAAATCCTGCAAACTTTTGATGTCAGTGATCTCAGCGGCGGCTTTCATCTGGTTAAGGCCGATGTTCAGATACGATTGGAAGGCACTCATCTGAAACACCACCAGCTTTTCCAGATTGGCGGCGAACAGTTGGTTAGCTTTGGTAAATGGCATTGAGAAAACGGTCGGGGCCGTTAGCGCTTTATTAAACAGGTCGATAACCATGGAAAATTCCTTGAGAAGTAGGGTTAACGAGAGGAATATGCTGCAATGCAATATAGCAAACCTATTGTTGCACTGCAATATTCATAGAGGTTGTCATGTCTACCCTAGACGATTGTGCGGGTTTATTTTTCGACAGAAAAATGCGGCAAAGCAACACCAGCTAGGGTACTATTAACCTTACCAAAAGTGTCTAAAGTGCGGCACGCAGTCACCACGCCATTTGCGCGTCCAAAATTTCGCTAGGCCATTTTTCCTGTTTCAACACTTCCCTTTAGAGGCACAGACCATGACAACGATTACCTTTAAGGATGAAACGAGTGGCAAAGTAGTACAGATGCCGGTTTTGGAACCCACTTACGGTCATCGGGTCGTGGATATCGGTAAGTTGGCTAAGGAATTCGGTTATTTCACCTACGATCCGGGCTTTATGTCGACTGCTAGCTGCCAGAGCGCAATTACCTACCTGGATGGTGATAAAGGGGAGCTGCTCTATCGCGGTTATCCTATCGAACAACTGGCTGAGAAGTGTAACTTTCTCGAAGTGTGTTATCTGTTGTTGTACGGGGAGTTGCCTAACTCGGAAAAAAAAGAGGTTTTTGAAACGAGTATTGCCCGGCACAATCGCATTCGGGAAAATCTCCGCCGCTTTTTCCACGGTTTCAACTACGACGCCCACCCCATGGCAATGATGACGGCCGTGGTCAGCTCGCTCTCAGCGTTTTTCCATGATCGTCTGAGCGTACAGGATTATGAAGACCGGATGGTGACCGCGCGGCGGCTCATCGCGAAGATGCCGACCATTGCGGCGGCCTGCTATAAACACAGCATTGGCGATCCCTCAATTTATCCTCGCGATGATCTCAGTTACACCGGCAATCTGCTTTATATGATGTTCAGCCTCCCCGGCAAGCGCTACGAAGTCAATCCGGTCGCCGAGCGCGCGCTGGACGTGCTATTTACCCTACACGCTGATCATGAGCAAAACGCTTCGACCTCGACGGTGCGCTTAGCGGGTTCTTCAGGCACCAACCCTTACGCAGCCATCGCGGCTGGCATCGCCTGTCTCTGGGGACCGGCGCATGGGGGTGCCAATGAAGCCGTCATCCGGATGCTGGATGAGATCGGTGATGTCTCTAAGGTTGAAGGCTTTATGGCCAAGGTGAAGGACAAGAACAGTGGCGTGCGCCTCATGGGATTTGGGCATCGGGTCTATAAGAATTTTGACCCGCGCGCTCGGATCATCAAGGACATCTGCCATCAGGTATTGGACAGTTTCGGGCATGATCCGCGGCTTGATTTAGCGATGCGCCTGGAAGAGATTGCGCTCAGTGATCCCTACTTTATTGAGCGCAAACTGTATCCAAACGTCGATTTCTACTCTGGAATCATTTACAGCGCCCTCAAGATCCCAGTTGAGATGTTCACAGTGATGTTCGCAATCGCGCGCGCTGCCGGCTGGATTAGCCACTGGATCGAGATGATTACCGAGAAGGATCAGAAAATTGGTCGGCCGCGTCAGCTTTACGTGGGTGATGCACGTCGCGACGTGCCTGATTTGAGCGAGCGCGGGTAACGCCGTTAAGGCTACTCGCCCACACGCTGGGCTAGCTGGCGGGGCCTGTGGGGCAGCTACGAAAAAGGCGATTCATACGAATCGCCTTTTTCAGTTGGGTGAACAGAGATTTACAAAGCTCGCCTAGATGCCCCGTTTAGGAGTCTTTGGCTGAGGTTTGGCTACTGGAGGAGAATCGAGACGGGCGATTACTTTGTTGCCGACCACTGGCTTATCCGGTTTAGCGGCTGCCGCTGCCGTGACTTTTTCAGGCTTGCCAGGTTTTTTAGCGTCGCTAAGCCCTTTAGCCGCGGTCAGCTTGGGGTTGACGGCTACTAATACGGGCTTATTCGCTGAGGCCTTCTCAGTGGCTTTCTTAGCGGGTAATGCGGACGGTTTTACGACAATAGGCGATTTGGCGGTAACGAATTCCGCTGGCTTCGACTTAATGGCTGTTCTGTTGCTAGCTGTGTCTTTCGACCATTCGATAAACCCTTTAGCTTTGCCAGGGCTAGGAGCTGGCCGGTCATCGGTCATGGTAAAGCGTGCCTTGGTCGGCTGGTTAATCAGTCTAACTGCTGGACGATCAACGATGGGCGCTCCAGCGACTGTCGGCTGGCTTGACACTCTTTTCGGCGCGTCTTCCTCAAACGCAAGCTCAGCCGGAGCGGCTCGCTCCAATCGAGGTCTGGGGGCCGGGGTGCGCCGGACGATGGTAACGCGGGCCGATTCAGGCTGGCGTTGCGCTGTCATCGGTTCGGGAGCCTCAGCCTCAAAGGCTGCCTGAGATCGGGCCAGTGGCTCTGGACGAGGTACCGGCGCTGGAGTGCGTTGAACTATAGTGGCGGAGCCTGCCATTGGCGTAGGCTGAGCGCTGACCGGTTCTTCCAAAGTGTTCGCTTTAGCGATAGGCCGGATGGGAGTAGGGCGGTCAAGCTCAGCTAGGGCTACCGGATCGCGGCGGGTGGTAATGGAGCGGTTGGATGTCACAGGGGCTGCGGGCCTACGCGCAGTGAAGACAGGTTCAAACACTTCATCCTCTTCTTCCGGCGCTTGGGCAGTGGCAACCCGCCAGGAAGTCGGCGTTGGCATTGGGGCGCGCTCAACCAGAATAGGCCTCGGTTCGTTGTCCGGTTGTCCGGGCGCTGGCGCTAGACCGTAGTGGGCAAAGCCATAATCAAGCAGGGTGCGGGCGTCAGCCCACAGCGTATTGCTGTTGGGGCTATTGAGAATAGCCACAATCAAACGTGTGCCGCCGCGATCCACTTCACCCACAAAACAGCGCCGAGCTTTTAAGGTGAAACCGGTTTTCCCGCCCCGGGTACCCTCATAGGACGCCAGAAGCCGGTTGTGATTCATGACCGGTATCAGGCGTGAGTCGCCGTAGGCACCCTGGTTGGATTCGACTCTTAGGGTGGCGCTTCGAGTGCGCACGATATCGGCGAACATCGGATAATTCATAGCGTGACGAAAAATCAGCGCCAAATCATAGGCAGTGGAGTAGTGAGCCTCATTGGGTAAACCATGCGGGTTCATGAAATGGCTATCGCGAGCGCCGATTTGCCAGGCTTTGGCATTCATCATATCGGCGAATCCGTAAATCGACCCACCTGCCGCTTCAGCGAGGGTTTCAGCAGCATCGTTGCCCGATTTGAGTAACAAGCCATAGAGAAGGTCCTGGGCCGATGCTGTTTCGCCGGCATGAAGCCCAATCCGGCTGGGAGCCGCGCTGGCCGCTTGTTCACTGGCTTGCAGCCGCGCATGAGGATCAAGACGCTCCAGGGCCAGCATAGCGGTTAAGACCTTGGTGGTGCTAGCTGGGGGCAAACGCAGATGAGGTTCTTTTGAAAATAACAACTCGCCTGTGGTGGCGTTCATCAGGACAGCGGAACGGGCAGCAACTTCAGGTGGCCAAAATGATCCCGAACTCTCTTGGCCAAAGCTAGGAGCCGCTAGGACTCCCAAAAATGTACTCAAGAGCCAGATAAGTGGCCTTTTGCTCCGGAAGCTACTAGATTTTTCGCTTAAAAACATTGATTTGACCTCATCGCAGCCATGATTCGGGCCTGTCATCCAGCGCCGATTGTAATCATCCACGCGCATCGGGTTCGAAGAAACGAACGCATAATGACGATATTCTGGGCAAAAACTCAGCGGCCTGCCAGCGTTCTCGTAAGGAATATTGAAGCCTTGTGCTTGCCTTCGGCGGCGGAGGTAGGGAGTTACTGTCGAAAAACCGCGCCGAATCCCGGTGATAGGCAGAAAAAAGGATTTTTAAGTTTAGAACTTTTTATTTGCTACGTTCTACAGATCGCTAAAAATTATAGTGGCCAAGTTTGCGCCAGACCGAGCGTCACTAAGCACATTTTGCAAAGCGTATTTCCCAAACCGGGCGACCCGCGTCTTGACCTCGCTGTTCAAATTTCGTGATGGGTCGATAGGCTGGCCCCTCGGCAAAACCGTCACCGGTGGCTGTATTTTTCAATTCAGCGGTAGCGGTCAAAAGGGTCAGAATAGAGTAGGCGTAACTCTCGCAATCGGTGGCTATATGTAACTGCCCATGCGGTTTAAGTCTTCTGGTGATCGCTGAAACGAAAAAAGGCTGGATAAGGCGGCGTTTGTGATGGCGAAGTTTAGGCCAAGGATCAGGAAAAAAGATTTGAACCCGATCTAGGCATTCATCCGGTAAATAGCACTCTAGCACCTCAACAGCATCGCAATGAATAACGCGTAGGTTGGTCAGTTCCATCTCAAAGGCTCTTAATAAAAGGTGACCTAAACCGGGGCGATGGACTTCTATACCAAGAAAATCCGTTTCTGGGTGCATGAGGCAGGTGGTGGCCAATGCTTCGCCATCCCCAAAGCCGATTTCTAAGACCAGCGGCGCATCACGCCTAAACAAGTGTTGTGGATCGAATGGAGAGGTTGTTTCCAGGCCAAATCGTTGCCACAGTTCTTTGATGGCGCGCTCCTGCCCAGGCGTGATGCGGCTCTCTCGGCGCACGAAGCTTTTAATATGGCCTCTCGAATGCGCAGTGTGACGAACATGATGAAGCTTGGGGAGCATGGAATGAGCCTGCCTAAATCCTATGAATGGGAACTATCAGAAAACGATCTGCATGGCGTGATCAAGTTGAGAACTTGCGTTTTATTTTTATAAAAATCTAATAAAAACCCAATAAAATTTAACTAGTTAAGTGCTAAATATTTTTAGTGAACAGGTTTTTTTAAGTGGGTTTTTAGAAGACTCCAAATTAACTGAACACAGTTGCGGGGATTAGCGGTAAATGGCTCTGATTGTTTGCGCGAATGGGCGCGTCATTTGAGAGAAATAACTAAAGCAGAGAAAATAGCAAAACAATTGCGCATATTAAAAGGAATGCCCTACAATACCACAGTGATGTCCATCACGAATATTTCAAACAAACATTGATACGGCATAACGAGACCATGAGCAATACTATTGAAGACATCATCAAATCATCGACTATCGAACAACTCCAAGCCCTAATCAGTAGGGCCGAGGACGAAATCCAATACAAGAAAGTTGATGAGATCGAAGCCACTCGCAACGAGTGGATCGCTAAAGCCACCCAGCTTGGAATGAATCCTGAAGATATTTTGCAATACAGCGGCCGCAAGCGCAAATCCACTGGCAAGCCCAAGTATCGCAACCCGGCTAATCCAGAACAAACTTGGACTGGACATGGTAAAAAACCGGGCTGGCTGAAACAAGCCGTCGAAAATGGTGCCCATCAGGAGTCTTTCCGAATCCCTGAATGATTAGCCTGGGCCAATTTGCCCGACGCGATTGAGCCTTGCTCGGACTCTATTTTCTGGTTAGGATAAGGCCGTCGTTCGCTTATCAATTTTATTGAGTGAACGCGAGCAAGCTCGCGCGGCGGGTGTAGTTCAATGGTAGAACCTCAGCTTCCCAAGCTGATGGCGTGGGTTCGATTCCCATCACCCGCTCCAAGAATAAATCTGGGTTACGTGATTGCGTAACCCTTTCTTTTTTCCCACGTATCGGCGTCACAAGCATCGGTAGCTGGTGGGCGAGATTCCCTACGAAAAGCTGATCTGCTCGATTGCGCCATGGGAGAATTACCATGATTAGGGTCGCTATCACCGGTGCTGCCGGCCGCATGGGCCGACATTTGCTGGATACCTGTAATCAATCTGATCAGGTTCAATGCACGGTCGCAGTCGAGGCCAAGAACAGTCCTTTTATCGGGACCGATGTCGGCGAGCTGGCCGGGATTGGGCGGCTGAATCTACTGTTAGGCACAGATTTAGCTTCGCTAACTGACTCCTTTGATGTGCTGATCGACTTTACCCGACCGGTGGCAACCCTGAGTTACTTGAGCCTTTGCCAGAGCGCTGGTAAGGCTATGGTCATTGGTACCACGGGTTTTTCCACTGAACAAAAAGCAGAAATTGCCCGCGCTGCCGAGCGAATTCCAATTGTATTCGCACCTAACATGAGTATTGGCGTTAACCTTTGCTTCAAGCTGTTAGAGTTAACGGCGCAAGTCTTGGGTGATAGCACCGATATTGAGATTATCGAAGCGCATCACCGGCATAAAGTCGATGCGCCATCAGGCACCGCCCTCGCCATGGGGCAAGTGATCGCCACAGCACTGGGACGGGATTTGCAGGCGTGTGCAGTCTATGGTCGAGAGGGCCATACCGGTGAGCGTCAACGTTCGACCATTGGCTTTGCGACAGTGCGCGCTGGCGATATCGTTGGCGAGCATACTGTGTTGTTTGCTGATGTAGGGGAGCGCATTGAAATTACCCATCGCGCTGCCAGCCGGATGACTTTCGCTAAGGGAGCCGTGCGGGCCGCCGCGTGGTTAGCTGGGCGCTCACCGGGTCTATTCGATATGCAGGATGTTTTGGGCCTGCGTTGACAAGCCTATTGGGTTAAGCCTCCTGGCATGGCTAGAGCGGCGCGGCGCGATTTGCTAGACTGCTCACTCCAGCTAGATTGATCCGTTTGCGCTACCAAAGAGGAGCGGATGACTACCGCTCCTTTCTTGTGTGTGGCGATCTTGGAGGTTCTCTTGAGGAAATCCGCCCTTCTGGCCCTAGAAGACGGTAGTCTGTTTAGGGGTGAGTCTATCGGCGCCGATGGTTGCGTCCAGGGCGAAGTTGTTTTTAATACCTCGATCACCGGCTATCAGGAAATCTTGACCGATCCTTCCTATTGTCGGCAGATCGTCACGCTGACTTACCCGCATATCGGTAATGTTGGCGTCAATGCTGGCGATGCCGAGGCGTCCCGCATTCACGCCAGCGGTTTGGTCGTGCGGGACTGTCCGCGTCTGGCCAGCAACTGGCGTAGTCAGCAACCCCTTGAGAGCTATCTCGCCGATGTGGGCTTGGTCGCCATCGCCGACATCGACACACGACGCTTAACCCGGTTGCTCCGGGAAAAGGGCGCATTAAACGGCTGCTTGATGGCGGGTGATTGTCTTGACACCGAGGAAGCCGTGCGACTTGCGCGTGAATTTCCAGGCCTTAAGGGTATGGATTTAGCGCGAGTAGTCAGTACCGAGACGCCCTATGCGTGGGACGAAGGGGCCTGGGATCTCGCTACTAATAGCTTCCCACCCATGCGAGAGCCGCGCTATCACGTCGTCGCTTACGACTATGGTGTGAAGCGAAATATTCTGCGGATGCTGGTGGCGCGCGGTTGCCGGCTCACGGTAGTACCGGCCCAGACCCCCGCCCGCGCGGCTCTGGCGCTAGGCCCAGACGGCATTTTTCTCTCGAATGGCCCTGGCGATCCTGAACCGTGTGATTACGCCATTACCGCCATCCAGGAACTGCTTGATAGCGGCCTGCCGATTTTCGGCATCTGTCTCGGTCATCAATTATTGGGTTTGGCGAGCGGAGCGCGCACCGTTAAGATGAAGTTTGGTCATCATGGCGGTAACCATCCTGTGTTGGATTTGGCCAGCGGCCGGGTGATGATCAGCAGCCAAAATCATGGTTTTGCAGTCGATGAGACCACGTTGCCGTCTCATCTGCGCCCCACGCATCGTTCGCTGTTTGATGGCTCGTTACAAGGAGTCACCCGCACGGATCGACCCGCCTTTAGCTTTCAGGGTCATCCGGAAGCCAGTCCCGGACCGCACGATGTCGCCTCACTGTTTGACCATTTCATCGCGTTGATGGAAGCGCGGCGCTCAACGAGCCTCGCCTGAGCCGTCGGTTACCGCGCGCGGTTTTTCTTTTGCAGGATACCTATGCCTAAGCGCACCGATTTACGCAGCATCTTGATCATCGGCGCCGGTCCTATCGTGATCGGTCAAGCGTGCGAGTTTGACTACTCCGGCGCACAGGCTTGTAAGGCGTTACGGGAAGAGGGCTACCGGGTCGTCCTGGTCAACTCCAATCCCGCCACGATCATGACCGATCCGGATACCGCTGACGCTATCTACATTGAGCCAATCTGTTGGCAGACGGTTGCCCGGATTATCGCCCGCGAGCGGCCGCAGGCTTTGTTACCGACTATGGGCGGCCAGACGGCGCTAAATTGCGCCCTGGATTTATTCCGCCATGGCGTTCTGGCGCAGTATGGGGTGGAGATGATTGGCGCGTCTCCCGACGCCATTGATATGGCTGAGGATCGCGACCGTTTCCGCAAAGCCATGCATCAGATTGGCTTGCAAACGCCGCACTCGGTTATCGCCCATACTCTGGAAGAAGCTTTGACCCAGCAGGCCGAGATCGGCTTTCCGACGATCATTCGACCCTCGTTTACCTTAGGCGGCAGCGGCGGCGGTATCGCCTATAACCGTGAAGAACTGGTGGCCATCGTTGAGCGGGGCCTTGATCTATCGCCAGTGAGCGAGATCTTGCTTGAAGAATCCGTGCTGGGCTGGAAAGAGTTTGAGATGGAGGTGGTGCGTGACCGGGCCGACAATTGCATCATCGTCTGTTCCATCGAAAATCTCGACCCAATGGGCGTCCATACCGGCGACTCCATCACGGTCGCTCCCGCCCAAACCCTGACTGACAAGGAATATCAAATTCTGCGCAACGCCTCGATAGCGGTGCTGCGTAAGATCGGCGTAGATACCGGCGGCTCCAACGTCCAATTCGCCATCAACCCCGATGACGGGCGTATGGTGATCATTGAGATGAACCCGCGTGTGTCCCGTTCTTCAGCGCTAGCGTCTAAAGCGACCGGCTTTCCTATCGCCAAGGTCGCCGCCAAGCTGGCAGTCGGTTACACGCTGGATGAGTTGCGCAACGAAATCACCGGTGGCCGCACCCCGGCATCGTTTGAGCCAAGCATCGATTACGTCGTCAGCAAAGTACCGCGCTTTAATTTCGAGAAATTCCCCCAGGCTGACCCGCGTCTGACCACCCAGATGAAATCGGTCGGTGAGGTGATGGCGATTGGCCGCACCTTTCAGGAATCGATTCAAAAAGCGTTACGAGGCCTGGAAATCGGCGTGGATGGTTTTACCGAAGTCCTGGACGCCGGACATCCCGATCCGCATACCTTGCTCAAGCAGGAATTGGGCGTGCCTGGTCCCCGGCGACTCTGGTTCGTGGCTGAGGCGTTTCGGCTGGGCTATTCGGTCGAGTCGCTTTATGAGTTGACCTGGATTGATCCCTGGTTTCTGGCCCAAATTGAAGAATTGGTGCAGATCGCGGGCGAAGTACGCGCGGCGGGTCCGGCCGCTTTGCAGGATCGAGAACGGCTGTATTTCCTCAAACGGAAAGGTTTTTCCGACAGCCGCCTGGCAACCTTAACCGGTAGTACAGAAACTGAAATCCGCCGCTTGCGCGAGGCGCTGGCAATCCATCCGGTTTACAAACGGGTCGACTCCTGCGCCGCTGAATTCGCCACGAGCACCGCTTATCTGTATTCCACTTACGAGGAAGAGTGCGAGGCCGAGCCGACCGAGCGCTCCAAGATTATGGTGTTAGGTGGTGGCCCCAATCGCATCGGCCAAGGGATTGAATTCGACTACTGTTGTGTTCACGCTGCGCTGGCGCTACGGGAAGATGGCTACGAAACCATCATGGTCAACTGCAATCCGGAAACGGTGTCAACTGATTTTGATACCTCAGACCGGCTCTATTTTGAACCGCTGACTCTGGAAGACGTTTTAGAGATCGTGCGTAAGGAGAAGCCGCAGGGTGTGATCGTTCAATATGGCGGACAAACCCCACTGAAACTGGCACGTCCGCTCGAAGCCGAAGGCGTGCCCATCATCGGCACAAGTCCAGAGGCGATTGACCGCGCTGAGGACCGCGAACGCTTCCAGCAGATGATCGACCGTCTTGGCTTGCGCCAGCCGCCGAATCGCACAGCCCGCGAGCCAGAGGAGGCCGTGCGCTTGGCACGAGAGATCGGCTATCCGCTGGTGGTGCGGCCCTCTTACGTGTTGGGTGGCCGCGCAATGGAAATTGTCCACGCCGAGGAGGATCTGCGACGCTATATGCGAGAGGCAGTTCAGGTATCCAACGACTCGCCGGTATTGCTGGATCGGTTCCTTAACGATGCGGTTGAGGTGGATGTCGATGCTCTCTGCGATGGGCATGAGGTCATTATCGGCGGCATCATGGAGCATATCGAGGAGGCAGGGGTGCATTCGGGCGATTCTGCCTGTTCTTTGCCGCCTTATTCGCTTAGCCCAGCGATTCAAGACCGCTTGCGGGAACAGGTTCGCGCCATGGCGCTGGAATTAGGTGTCATCGGTTTAATGAATACCCAGTTCGCCATTCAGGGCGATGATATTTTTGTCCTGGAAGTCAATCCGCGCGCATCTCGCACCGTGCCCTACGTTTCCAAGGCCACCGGCCGCCCGTTGGCCAAAATCGCCGCTCGGTGTATGGTTGGGCGCTCGCTAGCGGCCCAGGGGATTTCCGGCGAAGTGATCCCGACTTATTATTCGGTCAAGGAGGCGGTATTCCCCTTCGTCAAGTTCCCCGGGGTCGATCCGTTGCTGGGTCCGGAGATGAAATCGACCGGTGAAGTGATGGGCGTGGGCCGCACTTTTGGCGAGGCCTTCGCTAAAGCCCAGTTGGGATCTGGCGATCAACTGCCGCGCGGTGGCCAGGCTTTTATCAGTGTGCGTGACGCCGATAAAGCCAAAGCCGTGGAGATCGCCCGCGAATTGGAACGCCTTGGCTTTGGCCTCATTGCCACCAAAGGGACGGCTGCCGCGTTGCGCGCCCAGGGCCTACAGTGTGAAACTGTTCATAAGGTCGGCGAGGGTCGGCCGCATATCGTCGATATGATCAAAAATGAACAAGTTCAATTGATCGTCAATACCACCGAAGGCAAGCAGGCGATTGCCGATTCGTTTTCCATCCGTCGCGAGGCATTAATGCATAAGGTCAGCTATACCACGACGCTGGCCGCCGCGCGGGCGACGTGTCAGGCGCTACGCGAAATCGATAACGAAAGCGTGAGCTGTCTTCAGGATCTGCACCGAGAATTGCAAGCATGACCACGAGAGTACCGATGACCACCGCCGGAGCTGCTAAATTACGGGCGGAATTGCACGAGTTGAAGGCGGTGGCGCGGCCGCGAATTACGGCGGCCATCGCCGAGGCCCGCAGCCATGGTGATTTGAAAGAAAACGCTGAATATCACGCTGCCCGTGAGCAACAAAGCTTTACCGAGGGACGCATCGCTGATATTGAGTTCAAATTGGCCAACGCGCAGATCATTGATGTCACAACCTTGGCACCATCGGATAAGGTGGTGTTTGGTTCGACCGTCTCGCTCAGCGACGAGGACAGCGGAGAAGAGAGCCGCTATCAGATCGTCGGCGAGGATGAGGCGGATATCAAAGAGCGGAAAATTTCCTTCAGCTCACCGATCGCCCGGGCGCTGATCGGTAAATCGGTCGGTGACGTGGTGGATGTAAAGACGCCGGGCGGTCTCAAGAGTTATGAGATCATTGCTGTCAGTTATCGTTGATCGCTTGAACCGGTTTGCTGTGTTTGGCCGACTTTGGGATTTTTGCCATGCCCGGCTGAGAGTAGCGCTTGGGCTAGTGGCTGCCCTGTTATTCGTCGGCGCTGTTCAGACGGCCGAGTTGCCGGATGTCATCGATAAGCTTAAGGCAAGTGTGGTCGGCGTTGGCACCGTTCAGCCGATGCGCCAACCCGTAGCCCAATTTTTGGCAACCGGCTTTGTGGTCGGTCAGGGTCGGCACGTCATCACCAACGCTCATGGCCTGCCGGAGCTACTTGACCCACAAGGCAAGGAAACGCTGGCGATTTTCATTGGCCGTGGCAAGCAGATTGAATCGCGCGCAGCTACCCGAATCGCCATTGATCCGATCCATGATCTGGCGCTATTAAAAATAGAGGGTGCGGCTTTACCGCCGGTGATGCTGGGTGGATCAGCGCGCGAAGGCCAGCAAATCGCTTTTACCGGATTTCCGCTGGGGGTCGTGCTAGGGCTGTTTCCGGTCACGCATAGCGGAATCATTGCCGCCATTGCGCCAGTGGCGATACCGGCAGCGGGGGCGGCGCGATTGGATAGCACCACTCCGCAACGTCTGCGCCAGGAGCCTTATGATGTGTTGCAACTGGACGCTACAGCTTATCCGGGCAACAGCGGCAGCCCGCTCTACGAGCCTCGGACTGGGCGTGTACTGGGCGTGGTGAACAAAGTGTTCGTTCAGCAGAGTAAGGAGGCCGCTTTGGCTAAACCCAGCGGCATCACTTACGCTATTCCAATCCGTTACGTGCGAGAGCTTCTGGAACGAGCCGAAGCCAAAGGCCAATGAGCCTGGCGGCAACGCTTGGCGCAGTGCGAAAGTGATGGTGTTTAGCGGTCGACGCTCAGCGTAAGCCGTATTTGCGACGGAAACGGTCTACGCGCCCTGCCGTATCGACGATCTTCTGTTTGCCGGTATAAAACGGATGGGAGTGGCTGGAGACTTCCACCTTAACCAGCGGATATTCCTTACCATCGGTCCACTGGATCTTGTCTTTGGTATTGATGGTAGAACGGGTGAGGAAGGTAAAATCGGTGGAGATGTCCTGAAATACGACTTCGCGATACTCTGGATGAATACCTTTTTTCATGACTGCTCAATCTTCCTAATGCTGCTGTTAGCCTGGCCGTGACGCGCTTGACAGCGCCCGGAACCCAATGTTAGACAAACTGATGAACCCCATAATATACCGAGTTTCTAGATTCTCCGGCAAGCGCGTTGCGTCTAGAAACCTATTCGTTTTCCGCTCTAAGGCATAGCTGACGTGGAATGCCTCAAGTCTTAGGAAATCCCAGTGAGTCAAGAACCCAAGATCGGCTTTGTTAGCCTTGGTTGCCCTAAGGCGCTGGTGGACTCTGAACAGATACTCACTCAGCTACGGGCTGAAGGTTATCGCGTGGCACCGACCTATCAGGCGGCTGATTTGGTGGTGGTCAATACCTGCGGTTTTATTGATGCAGCGGTAGCCGAATCGCTTGATGCTATCGGTGAAGCCCTTGCAGAAAACGGCAAGGTGATCGTCACTGGGTGCTTGGGGGCGAAAGGTACGCTGGTGCGCGATCTTCATCCGACTGTGTTGGCGGTGACCGGGCCGCATGCCTGTTCGGAAGTGTTGGCGGCGATTCACACCCATTTGCCTCGGCCGCACGATCCCTTTCTGGATCTGCTGCCGCCGCAGGGAATTAAGTTAACGCCGCGCCATTATGCTTACTTGAAAATCTCTGAAGGCTGTAATCATCGTTGTACGTTCTGCATCATCCCGCAACTACGAGGCGATCTGGTGAGCCGACCGATTGGCGATGTCTTACGGGAAGCAGAAACACTGGTGCAAGCCGGCGTCCAGGAATTGCTGGTTGTCTCTCAAGACACCAGCGCCTATGGGGTTGACGTTCGCTACCGGACCGGCTTTTGGCGCGGTCGACCGCTTAAGACTCGATTAACCCCGCTCGCCGCTGCACTCGCTGAGCTGGGCGTGTGGATACGGCTGCATTATGTCTATCCCTACCCGCACGTCGATGAGTTGATCCCGCTGATGGCTGAGGGTCAGTTATTACCTTATCTTGACGTACCGCTTCAGCACGCTAGCCCGCGTGTTTTAAAAGCCATGAAGCGACCGGCCAATACTGAAAATAGCCTGGAGCGAATTCGGCGCTGGCGCGAGTTATGTCCTGATCTTGCCTTGCGCAGCACTTTCATCGTTGGTTTTCCAGGAGAAACGGAGGCGGATTTTGAGCGGTTGCTGACTTTTCTGGCTGAGGCGCAACTGGATCGAGTCGGCTGTTTCACTTACTCACCAGTAGCCGGAGCGCCGGCCAATCAATTGCCTGATCCGGTTCCCGAAGAGATTAAGCAGGAGCGGCAGGCAAGGTTGATGGAGCTGCAAGCCGTCATCAGCAGCGAACGCCTGCGCCGTAAGATCGGCCACACGCTCACCGTGCTGGTTGATGAGATCGACGCCGATGGAACGGCCATTGCTCGATCAAGTGCCGATGCGCCGGAGATTGATGGCGTGGTTTATATCGAACAGGGCGCTGGGCTGCCGGTCGGTGAGTTTGCCAAAGTGCGCATTGTCGATGCCGATGACCACGATCTGTATGCCCAACAGCTTTAATGTCTTGCGGTCCCTTGACTGCTATTGAACTTTTTAAAACCATCCCTATCTTACGTGATAAGCGTAAGCCCTTACGCCTGTCCGCTTCCCTCCCTGAGCGGGCTATGTCCGGTTGGCAAAACCGGATAACACTATTCGCCCCGGTTTCACTCCCCCTTGTAACCGGGGCTTCTTTTTGCCTGATTCGGGCGTAGGTCGCCACTCACAATCCCTGGCAATTTATCGTGTACAATCCGGCGTAACTGACGAGGCATCTTATGGAATCCATGCATGGCACCACCGTATTGGCCGTGCGCCGTAACGGTCGGGTTGTGATCGGCGGTGACGGCCAAGTGACATTAGGCAGTACCGTCATGAAAGGCAACGCCCGCAAGGTGCGGCGTTTGTACCAGAACAAAGTGATTGCCGGATTTGCAGGCGGCACGGCAGACGCTTTTACCTTATTCGAACGCTTTGAAGGCAAGCTGGAGAAGCATGGCGGCAATCTGACGCGCGCCGCTGTCGAGATGGCCAAGGATTGGCGCACCGACCGGATGTTGCGTCGGTTAGAAGCATTGATGATCGTCGCTGATGGGGGAACTACCCTCGTCTTGTCAGGCAATGGCGATGTCATCGAGCCGGAACGGAACCTGGCGGCGATTGGCTCTGGTGGAAGCTATGCGCAAGCAGCCGCTCAAGCGTTGCTGGAGCATACTGAGCTGGATGCGCGCACGATTGTCGAGCAAGCCTTGAAAATCGCAGCCGGCATCTGCATATACACCAACGAGAACCTGACCTTTGAAGAATTGGCGGGCGCGTAACCTGATTTTGGAGATAGGCGTGCCCACCGTGCTGTTTTTGCCTCCTGCCCAGACGGTAGCCGCACCATGTCAGATATGACCCCTCGGGAAATCGCCCAAGAGTTGGATAAACACATCATTGGCCAAGATGCCGCCAAGCGGGCCGTGGCTATTGCCTTGCGCAACCGTTGGCGGCGGATGCGGGTTGGTGCCGATCTGCGCAACGAAATCACCCCGAAGAATATCCTGATGATTGGCCCAACCGGCGTTGGTAAGACCGAGATCGCCCGACGGCTGGCCAAACTGGCCAATGCGCCTTTTATCAAGGTCGAGGCGACCAAATTTACCGAGGTCGGCTATGTTGGCCGGGATGTCGAATCGATCATCCGCGATTTGATGGACGGCGCGGTCAAGATGATCCGCGAGGAGGAAGTGCAGAAGGTACGTCACCGGGCCGAAGAAGCCGCCTTCGAACGGGTTTTGGACGCGCTGCTGCCGCGTCCTCGCACAGTGGGTTTCGCCAACGAGCCGCCGTCCCCGGATCACTCGGTGACCCGGCAAAAGATGCGCGAACGGCTCCTTAAAGGTGACCTGGATGATCGGGAGATCGAGATTGAGGTTTCAGTCCGACCGGTGGGTGTGGAGATTATGGCACCGCCTGGTATGGAGGAGATGACCAATCAATTGCAGAGCCTGTTTCAGAATCTGACCAGCAACCGCACTCGCAGCCGCAAGCTCAAGGTCAAGGACGCGCTGAAACTGCTTCAGGAGGAAGAAGCAGCCAAGATGGTCAACGAGGAAGAACTCAAGCTCAAGGCCCTGGCAGCGGTTGAACAAAACGGCATCGTGTTCATCGACGAAATCGATAAAGTTGCCAAGCGCGGCGAGTACGGTGGCCCTGACGTGTCACGCGAAGGCGTCCAGCGCGATTTACTGCCATTGGTCGAAGGCTGCACCATCTCCACCAAGTACGGTATGGTGCGCAGCGATCACATCCTGTTCATCGCCTCTGGCGCATTTCATCTAGCGAAGCCCTCTGACCTTATTCCAGAGCTACAGGGCCGCTTGCCGATTCGCGTCGAACTCAATGCCCTAAGCAGCGAAGACTTCGTGCGAATTTTGACTGAACCTGATGCGTCGCTGACTGAACAGTATGCAGCGCTGCTGGAAACTGAAGAAGTGAAGTTAGAGTTTGCAACCGATGGGGTGCAACGCATTGCCGAAATCGCTTGCCATGTCAATGAGCGCACCGAGAATATTGGTGCGCGGCGCTTGCACACGGTCATGGAGCGGTTGTTGGAAGTGATTTCCTTTGAAGCGCCCGACCGCGCAGGCCAGGTCATCACCGTGGATCGCGCTTATGTCGATGGCCACCTCGGTGAGCTGGTCAAAGATGAAGATTTGACCCGTTATATCTTGTAAGGATCAGCGATGAGCATTCGCCCGACCGAAATCAAATTGCATCAAGCGTCTCGCGTGCTCGAAGTCGCTTTCGAGGATGGCACTCATTTTGAGTTGCCGTGCGAGTATTTGCGGGTATTTTCGCCATCTGCCGAAGTGCGGGGCCACGGTCCCGGTACGGCAACCTTGGTGACTGGCAAGGAAAAGGTCAATATCAGCGCCATCGAACCGATAGGCAACTATGCTGTTAAGCTGGTATTCGACGATGGCCACTCGACTGGTTTGTACTCCTGGAATGTCTTGCATGACTTAGGGATGGAGCAGGAAATCAATTGGCAGGATTATCTGCGCAGGTTGGCTGAAGTCGGCTACCAGCGTCAAATCTGACTGACCGCAACGAGATAGCCATAGCATGGATCAGCCTGAAACGACTCATTTCGGCTACCAAAAGGTGGCCGCCGCCGAGAAAGCTCGCAAGGTGGCTGATGTTTTCGATTCTGTCGCTGACAAATACGATCTGATGAACGATCTGATGTCGCTCGGCGTACACCGATTATGGAAGCGTTTTGCTGTGCGTTTGAGCGGTGTTCGCGCTGGTGAGCGCGTGCTGGACCTGGCAGGCGGCACCGGTGATCTGACCGCCCGGTTGTTACCGCTATTAGGGCCGCAGGGTTTAATCGTACTCTCCGATATCAACGCCAGTATGTTGGCCGAAGGACGGCAACGGTTAGTCGATGAGGGCGCAGTCGGTAATGTAGTTTACGCACAGGCCGATGCGGAAAAGTTGCCGTTTCCCGATCAGAGCTTTGATTGCATTACCATCGCATTCGGATTACGCAATGTCACTTACAAGGATCGAGCGCTTGCTGCAATGTATGCAGCGCTCAAGCCGGGCGGGCGAGTGATTATCCTGGAATTCTCCCAGCCAGTCGCACCCGGTTTAAAGCCGGCCTATGATCTATACTCGTTCTCCGTGTTGCCAATCCTTGGCAAGTGGGTGGCCAATGATGCCGATAGTTATCGCTATCTGGCAGAATCCATTCGGATGCATCCTGATCAGGAGACCCTGCTTGGCATGATGGAGACGGCGGGCTTTGAGCGTTGCCAGTATTTCAATCTAACCGGTGGCATCGTCGCGGTGCATCGCGGCTACAAGTTCTGATTTCGCAATCTGAATTGCTACTTCCCAAAACCAAACGGATCCAGTGGCTTTGCTTGAGGATAGTCGTGTGATGTCGTCTGTCATCGCCGCTGGTTTGGAAGCGGCGCTAAACCGGTTTTTGCGGCTTGATCCTGATAGCGCGTCACGGCTAATGGCCCTGGATGGTAAAACCATTGCCATTGAGCTGGAAGGACTAAATCAGCAGTTTTATCTACGCTTTGGCCCTGATAACGTCCAGGTTATGGATCATGATGATGGAACTGCGATAGTGCGGGTTCGCGGCGCGCCGCTGGCGTTGCTCCAGCAATGGCGCGGCAAATCATTACGCGATAGCCGCCAAATTACCATTGCGGGCGATAGCACGGTAGCACGAGAATTCCAACTGTTATTGGCACGTTTGGATATCGATTGGGAGGAGCAGCTAGCCAAACGGCTGGGCGATCCCATTGCCCACCAACTCGGTAATATCTGGCGCAGCTTTCAAGATTGGGGTCAGCGAAGCTCTGCTGTAGCAGCGGCCAACAGCGCCGAGTATCTTCAGTATGAAGTGCGCGCTTTGCCACCGAGTCATGCGGTCGAGCGATTTTTGAGCGATGTAGATAGCTTGCGGGAGGATGCTGATCGGTTGGCGGCACGGATTGAGCGCCTACGCCAACAGCTGGCCCCTGGTCGTTTGGGCTAAGTCGATCACTCTGCGAGGCGCAAAAACAGATGTTTGGTCCCGCCCAACTGCTGCGGTTGCTCCACATCAATCGCGTGCTGGTCCGCCACGGTCTTGACGAGATCGTCTTTGCGACCCATCTGTTCCGCCCGGTTGGGTTTGTGCGACATCTGTTGCCCTGGAACTGGTTACCCCGCCAGCAATTACATCTTTCCCGTGGTGCCCGGATTCGCCTTGCGCTAGAAGATTTGGGGCCGATTTTCGTCAAATTTGGTCAAATGCTATCCACCCGCCGCGATTTGCTCGCCGACGATATCGCCCTTGAGCTCGCCAAATTGCAAGACCAGGTACCGCCATTTCCTGGTGACCAGGCCCGCGCCATCATTGAAAAAGCCTATGGTCACCCGCTGGAAGTGGTTTTCGATCATTTCAGCTTTGAGCCTTTGGCCTCGGCGTCCATCGCTCAGGTCCATGCCGCCCGCTTGCGCGCCGGGCAGGATGTCGTCGTCAAGGTCTTACGACCGGGCATCGAAAAGATCATTCGCCGCGATATTGAGCTTTTGTACATTATCGCCACTCTAGCGCAGCGCTACTGGAAGGAAGGGCGCCGTTTGCGTCCCGTTGAGGTGATCGCCGAATATGAAAAAACCATTTTCGACGAACTCGATTTGATCCGTGAAGCAGCCAACGCCAGCCAGTTGCGCCACAACTTTCAAGATTCGCCCATTCTTTACGTACCAGAGATATTTTGGCCGGAAACCCGACGCAACGTTCTAGTTATGGAGCGGATTTACGGGATTCCAGTCGGTGATATCGCCGAGTTGCGGCGTCGTGGCGTTGATATGAAGAAGCTATCGGAGCGAGGCGTCGTGGTTTTCTTCACGCAGGTATTTCGAGACAGCTTTTTTCATGCTGACATGCATCCTGGCAATATTTTCATCAATGCCGAGGATCCGGCCGACCCGCGCTATATTGCGGTGGATTTCGGTATTATCGGTACGTTGAGTCCAACTGATCAGCACTATCTGGCTGATAATTTTCTGGCGTTTTTTCAGCGTGATTACCGGCGGGTGGCGGAGCTGCATATCGAATCAGGTTGGGTTCCTGCTGAAACCCGAGTCGATGAATTCGAATCAGCCATCCGCACCGTTTCTGAGCCGATTTTCGACCGACCGCTTAAGGATATTTCCTTCGGTGGGTTTTTATTGACGCTGTTTCAAACGGCTCGGCGTTTTAATATGGAAGTTCAGCCGCAATTAGTACTACTGCAAAAAACCTTATTGAATATTGAGGGGTTAGGCCGCCAGCTTGATCCTGATTTGGATCTATGGAAAACGGCAAAGCCCTTTCTGGAAAGCTGGATGCGGGATCGGGTGGGACCGTGGTCAGTACTAAGACGGATCAAGTACTATATCCCACGCTGGGCCGATCAAACGCCTGACTTGCCGAATCTGGTCTATGGCTTATTGCGCAAGGCGAATACGGGTGATTTGAGCCTACGCTTTCACAAGCAAGAGATGGAGCAATTGCGCCAGGAAGTGCGGCGAGCGAATCGACGAAATTTTCATGCGGTGGTGGGAGCGGCACTCGTGGTTAGCGCCGCTGTGCTGTTAAGCTCGGATATGGATCTATCGGCCAACCCTTGGCATACGCCGCTGCTGGCATGGCTATTGGGTGGGGTTGGCGCTGGTCTCTTGCTCGGCGCTTGGCCGAGAGATGCCTGATGCTTTCCGTTCGCCGATCCAGCGAGGTTTTACCGCTGTAAGGCGGTTTCAACCTCATCACGGGTATTGCGTCCACAGAGAATCTCAATCAGCACCAGGGCGAAATCCATTGCCGTGCCAGGACCGCGTGATGTGATAAAGGTGCCATCGCGAACGATGGCGGCGCTGCTAAGACGTATTTCATTCTGCCCGTCCAGAATACCCGGATAGGCGGTGGCTTCCCGATAATTGAGCAAACCGGCGCTGGCCAGCACTTTAGGCGCGGCGCAAATGGCACCGACATAGCGCCCCTGCTCAGCTTGTCGGCGCAAGAGAGCTGCAATGCGTTGATCCGCCTCCAGTCTTTGCGCGCCACCCAAACCGCCTGGCAGCACGACCAAATCAAAATCTCGATCCAATACCGCATCCAGCGTCACGTCAGGGACTAAGACAACACCGCGTGAGGCAGTCACCGGTCCTGGCTCCAGGCCAGCCGCCACTACGGTTACATTGGCGCGACGTAGCAAGTCAATAATCGTGACGGCCTCTAACTCTTCACAACCTTGGGCCAATGGCACGAGAACAGTCGCCATGAGAGTTTCTCCTGTGCGATTAAGGCGATGCGGCTCAGTTAGCCGCTTTTGCGGTTTTGGATAAGCGTCATGCCTTTAAGCAAGTTAAGCGCTTCATAAAGTTGATAGTCGTTTTGCGCCAGGGTGCTTTCAGCATTAGGCGGATTTTCGCCTGGGGTTTCGGATGGTGTTTTTTCAGTCGCGTTGCTGCGGTCGTTTTGCAGGTGACCGCTCAAGTCGGACTCTTTGATGAAATCGGAGTCTGCACCGTCTCCATCGCCCACTTTCAGCGCTTTGAGCTTGATGTCGGGTTCAATGCCAGCGGCTTGGATAGAGCGACCGCTTGGCGTGTAGTAGCGGGCGGTCGTCAGTTTAACGGCTGTGCCATTACCCAGCGGCAAGATGGTTTGCACCGATCCTTTACCGAAGGTGCGTTCGCCCAGGATGAGCGCTCTGTGGTGGTCTTGCAAAGCGCCGGCAACAATTTCCGATGCTGAAGCGGACCCGCCATTGACCAGCACGACCATCGGCGCATTTTTTAGCAAATCGCCCGGTGTGGCTTTGAAACTCTGATCCGAACCGGCCCCGCGTCCCTTGGTTTCGACAATAAGCCCCTCGTCCAGAAAATCATCAGCGACATCGACCGCACCGTTCAAAACCCCACCGGGATTATTGCGCAGATCAAGCACCAAGCCTTTCAACGGTGCTTTGTTTTGTTGCTCAAGCGTGTTCAACTCCTGCTGTAGGCTCTGAGCGGTCTTGGCCTGGAATTGTGTGACCCGCAGATAAGCAAATCCCGGCTCCAGCAAGCGGCTTTTTACGCTCTTGACCTGGATGACTTCGCGAACCAGTTTGAATTTTAGCGGCTTTCGCACACCTTCCCGCACCACAGTCAAAGTGATTGCCGTATTCGGTTTACCGCGCATACGCTGGATCGCATCCGCTAATCCCATGCCTTTGACTGAGGTCTCATCCAGTCGGATGATCAGATCACCGGCGCGAATGCCAGCCCGTTGGGCAGGGGTGTCATCGATAGGGGCGATGACCTTGATAAAGCCATCTTCCTGGCCGACTTCGATGCCCAAGCCACCGAATTCGCCGGAGGTGCCGACTTGTAAATCCTGAAACGCCTCAGAGTCTAGAAAAGCGGAATGGGGGTCCAAATTACTCAACATGCCGCGGATCGCGTTTTCCAGGAGGACTTTATCCTTGACCGGCTCTACATAGTCTTGCTTAACGGCATCCAGTACGCCGGTAAACGCTCGCAGCTCATCAAGCGGTAACTTACCGTTTTCTTGAGAAACTTCTTTATCAGCCCAGACAGAAGGAATACCTGTCAGCGAGAGACCCGCCAGAAAACTTAAGGCCAGCGCCAGACCGTGCCGGTTCGCAACGCTCATCTTCACTCCAAAAATCCTTTCAATGCGGCGAGGGGGGGAGGTACGAAAACCTTATTTGATCGTTCAGATAAGACAACAGATTTGGCCTAAAGGACGATGCCTGGCCAGAAAATTTGGGAGGTGCCTCACGGACCAATCGTTAAAGCCCTGGCGCTCACTGACAGAGCGAGCGTCGGGGCTTTAGCAGGACTAAAAAGGGGTTTTATTTCGCCTTGCCCTGATTAGCAACAGCATCCATTAACTTCTTCAATTCCTCAGGATCGGCAAGGTAATAATTCTTAATGGGCCGCAAGTTTTCATCAAGCTCGTAGACCAGCGGCACGGCAGTAGGAATATTGAGGCCAACAATCTCGTCATCGGGTATGTTATCAAGGTATTTGACCAGGGCGCGCAGACTGTTACCGTGGGCGGCGATCAGCACACGCTTACCAGAGCGAATCGCCGGAACCACCGTATCGTGCCAAAAGGGCAACACGCGGTCGATAGTGGTTTTTAGGCTTTCAGTCGAGGGGAGCACACGCGCGTCGAGGCCAGTATAGCGCGGGTCTTTGGAGGGATGTCCCGGATCGTCGACAGCCAGCGGCGGCGGTGGGATGTCGAAGCTGCGGCGCCAGATTTTGACCTGTTCCTCGCCGTGTTTAGCAGCGGTTTCTGACTTGTTTAAACCCGCTAAAGCGCCGTAGTGACGCTCATTCAAGCGCCAACTGCGCTGCACAGGAATCCAGGCTAGGTCAAGCTCATCCAATACGATCTCTGCGGTATGAATCGCGCGCTTAAGCACTGAAGTGAACGCGATATCGAAAACGTACCCTTCCTTTTTAAGAGCCTGACCGCCTTTTTTCGCTTCTTCGCGGCCTTTAGCTGATAGATCGACGTCAACCCAGCCGGTGAAGCGGTTTTCAAGATTCCACTGGCTTTCGCCGTGACGGACGAGCACGATTTTGTACATCGAAGAATGCCTCCTGATTGCAAAGCGGCTTTTGTTGTTATGGGTAGAGAATGGTTATCGACCGTTTTCCTGGACCGCAAGTGATGGCGGCCCGCGGATACAGTTAGTTATAGAAATTCATTTGAAATAATACGCCGCGCCAGCCGATTGCGCCAGTCAGGGCCGCTGGCGAGTTCTCACTATCGTTATATTAATCTATACTAATATGCGACTATGCGACTTGGCAGCATAAGCGTAATGTCACTGAATGATACTTATACGCATGGAGGTGGCATGTTGAGAGAGGGGGCCGATACGGGCGTTGTGCCGACGAATTTTTTGATGATCCATCAGGGAGATATCGAGCGGGCTTCCCGCTCACTTAAGGCGATGTCACATCCACTACGCCTGAAAATTCTCTGTACGCTAGGCGATCAGGAAGTCAGCGTTCAGGAGATTGTCGAGCAGGTTGGAACTTCGCAAAGCAATATTTCCCAGCATCTCGCTATCTTACGTGACAAAGGCATCCTGATCTCGCGTAAAGATGCAAATCGAGTCTACTATCGGCTGGGCGATGCCCGTATGCTGCGGCTAATTGGTATGATGCGAGAAGTTTTTTGCGCTCGCGCTTGAATAACCCTCCAGTCGTCTAGACTCGCTAATGAAGCTTCTTCTGTCCAAAGAATTTCTCCTTGAGGTCGTTCATGTATAGCGAAAGGATCATCCGGATCATGGCTGGTTGTCTCATCTTGTTGTCGCTCTTGTTAGGTGCGCCAGCCAGCCCGTTCTACCATAGTAGTCATTGGCTTTGGCTCGCTGGGTTCGTCGGGTTAAACTTGTTGCAAAGCGGCTTCACTCAGTTCTGCCCAGCAGAGATGATTTTGTGGAAGCTTGGGATTAAACGAGCTGCGGAGCTACCCCAACATTCCGCATCTCAAGGGCGTTATTAAGGAAGGTTATGAACGATTTTGTTGAATTTGCTGGGCAGAATTGGCTGCTGTTTCTCGCGTTGTTCGCTGTCATCGGGATGCTGTTGGGGGGTGAGATTCTACGCAAAGTTCGTGGCGTTAAAACGCTGAACGCTGCTGAAGCGCTGCGCCTACTCAATGATCAGGACGCATGGATCGTGGATGTGCGGGAAGGCGCTGAATACAAAGAAAGCCATATCCCGCAGGCTCACCATATCCCCCTGGCCTCCCTTACCGGGCGGCTGAGCGAACTTAATAAAGCGGGCGATAGGCCGATTATCGTTTACTGCCGTAGTGGGAATACCTCGGAGTCCGCGAGTGCTTTACTACGCAAGAACGGGCTTACCAATGTTTACAGCTTAAGCGGAGGATTGACCGCCTGGCTTGACGCCCATCTGCCGGTTACCCGCAAGAAGTAGCATGTGGCGCTTGGATCTCACTGATGACGGCGGTAGCAAAGCCGTTTCGAGCGGATTGTTGGGCAGGCTGTCGCTCTGCCCTGTAAAATGGCCGATCAGTCAGGTTGGCCCCGGCTGTCCTAGCTTAAAAATAACGATTACCTCTTCAAGGCGTTTCGCATGACTGAGCAACCGCAGGTTTCGCAACATTTCGATATTCAGAAGATTTATCTCAAGGATGTCTCTCTGGAGACACCTAATTCTCCAGTGATTTTTACCGAACAATGGCAACCGCAGACTGAGGTGCGACTGGACACTGGAGCTACGCCAATAGCTCAGGATTTATTTGAAGTTGTGCTCACTGTCACCATTACCTCTAAGATCGGCGAGCGTACTGCCTACCTAGCCGAGGTCCAGCAGGCTGGCTTGTTTACTCTGCGTGGCTTTGAGGATGGGCATATGGGCCACATGCTGCACGCATTTTGCCCGAATGTTCTTTTTCCTTTCGCTCGTGAAGAACTAAGCTCCCTCATCTCGAAAGGTGGCTTTCCGGGGGTTTTGCTTAATCCGATTAATTTTGATGGCCTTTATATGCAGCGCCTACAACAGCAACAGGCGGCGACCGCAGACGGTGCGACAGCGCCGCATTGACGTATGACCGTTGCAACGATTGCGGTTCTGGGAGTCGGTTCCTGGGGTACCGCACTGGGCCTATTATTGGCTCGCAATGGGCATACGGCGCGCTTATGGGGCCACGATCCCCAGGAGGTAGCGTCTCTGGTCCGGTTTCGGGAGAACCGCCGCTACTTGCCAGGAATTCCCTTTCCCGCCAACCTGACTGCTACGGCCGATCTGACCATTACGCTTGCTGGGGCTGATCTGATAATTGCGGCGGTTCCCAGCCAAGCCTATGGATCAACGTTAACCCAGCTACGATCCCACGGCTTAAAAACCGGTGGGTTTGCCTGGGCAACCAAAGGTCTTGAGCATGGTACTGGTCGATTTCTGCACGATGTGACTGATGAACTATTGGGCCAGGATTGGCCAGCGGCAGTGATCTCCGGACCTAGCTTCGCACGTGAAGTGGCCTTGGGCTTACCGACTGCGGTGACCGTGGCGGCGCATAACTCTGACCATGCTCGCCGGGTGGCGGCTTTCTTGCACGGCTCCAATCTGCGCGCCTATACCAGCATCGATGTTATCGGCGTCGAGTTAGGCGGAGCGGTTAAGAATGTATTGGCCATTGCGGCTGGCATTTCTGATGGACTAGGGTTTGGGGCTAATGCGCGGGCTGCGTTAATCACACGAGGCTTAGCGGAGATGGCGCGCCTAGGCCTAGCGGTCGGTGGTCAGCGAGAAACCTTTATGGGACTGGCTGGGATTGGTGATCTGGTTTTGACTTGCACCGATGATCAATCACGTAACCGCCGGTTCGGATTAGCTATCGGACGGGGCGGAACCACAGCAGCGGCGCTGGCGGCTATTGGCCAAGTGGTTGAAGGTGAGGCGACTGCGCGGGAGACGATAAGACTTGCCCAGCAATATGGGGTAGAAATGCCTATTGTTGAGCAAGTCCACCGGGTATTGCACCATGGCCAAAATCCACGGCGAGCAGTAGAAAGCCTATTAGCGCGTAATCCGAAGCCGGAGCTTTAGAGCTTTATCTGAAACCCCGACGTGGGTCTAGGTGATACAATCGTCCAAAATATGGGGAGTTTGCAACGGGGGTTCGTTCTCTGAACTGGTATAGGCCTGTGGCCAACGTGTTTTGACGACCGGGCTGTCGCTAGCCAAGGCGTGGCATGTATTTAGAACCGGTGGTGGCGCGCGATCTTCTGCGGCTTTGGCCTCATCCTCGTCGTAGCGCTTGCCATAGACAGTCTGAAACATGGTAGTGGCGACTGGCCCCAATAGTTCCGTCATATGCGTACAACCATTCAAGCCTGCGAATAATTCCCGTAACTTAACAGACCAGCCTGGTCCGATGCGCTCGCCAATCAGCAGCCGATAGCGGCTGCTGATATTGGGACAGAGGCTAAACGGCGAATCGTCAGTGCAAGCCTCGATATCATGAATTCGAAATTGTGGGTCGACGGTCAGCCGAATCCACATATCGTGCAGCGGCTCACCGGGCTGAATTTGCCCGCCACGATCCTCGTTAGGAAAAGCGTAAGTCTTCGTGTCAACCATCCGGCCTTCAATATCCCACAGGCCATCTTCGCGCTGGTAACCCCAACATTGCACAACACGCTTGTGGAGCAACTGCCGAGCAGCAGGGGCGGAGAGAGGCATCATATTCTCCAGGGCAGCTCTCGCGGTTAGTCAAAATAGGTGCCAGCCATCAGACGTGTTAAGCGGTTTGCTAGGGCGTCCAAGACTATTTTTTTTTCTGAGGGGCTGTAGTCCCACCATGCTGCGATTTCATCCAGAGTACGCAGACAGCCATCACAGAGTTGGGTTTGGGAGTTAATAGTGCAGACTCCGACGCAGGGCGATGGTGGATCATTATCAGAAGGGGAGTTATCTGTGGTGAGAAGCATTTGCGACAAGCTTTATTAGCAAGATCGTGGTTTGAAATCCGTGTGGTGCTTTATTCAGCAGACTCTGTGGAAAGAGGTCAGCCGCGAAGATTTTGGAGAGTTTTTTATTGGGTTATCGAGTGTGCTGGTCAAGGCACGCGCTGGCGCGCTTTGGTCAGGTGGTGGTGACCCAACCCTCGATTCTGTGGTGGTCAAATGCTCCCCGCCATCTTCGCAGCTAACCAATTGATTAAAATTATTCTTCCTGGGGAAAACCCATCCAGTATTTGAGCCTATCTCAATTTATACCATGATCATTGTAAGACCATTCTGGGCCCAAAGTAACGAAACCAGCGGATGGCCGTAAATAGGGACAAACCTTGATGCTTAGATGTCCTAGATGTTCTTTCACATAGGCTATGGAAAGTGTCAAAATAAGCGCGTAAGTGATGCGAATCAGTCCAGCTCGAATGCGCTTCCCAGATTAACCCTACAGTGGTTATTGTCATCCAGGAGGATCGGGTTGTCCATTCAAGATTGCGTGGAATTGAGCGATCTCACTGGAGATAAAATTCAAGCCATCGCTCAGCATGAGCAGATATCGGACATGGCGGCGTTGGAGATGGGCAGTGAGCTGGTGACACTTGGGAGGGCATCCCGATGATCAAGCGTATTAAAATCCACCCGAAGAACCGAGGCGATACGTGAGCGAGGTCCATCCATCGCACGTATTTTAGTTATATTCGGGATTTTTTTGATTGTCATAAAATGCTTTTGGCTAAGTCAGCGTCCAGTAGCTCTCGCACTTCAGAGGGGTTAGCTCGCCGTAGAGGTCGACCGTCAACCGGGCTGCGTGGCGATTCGCGTTCGTCCAGTAGCCCGAACACCGTAAGCTCGATACCTATATCATCTGCTATAAAACGATACATTGGGAGTGAAGTGTAAACGCCGTTGCCCGCTTTAAGGCGGCGTGTAGCGCTTTCTAGGGGAATGCTATGATCCATGAGGAACATTAAAACATCTTCTGGCGTATGAGCGAACAGATGGAGTTGAATATCGGCATGGGGACCGGCTGTACCGACCAGAACAGCACCGACTAACTTAGGGCGAAACCTGGCTAGAAAGTGCATAGCCTCTAGTGCGGTTTTCCGCAAGGCGCGCAGATGTGTTTCGTGACTGGCTGCTTTAAAAAATTGCTGGTAGTCGATTAGGGCTTGTTGGATTTGCATATTATCTGGTAGAGCGGCTTTATCCGATATGCCTAACCGTAGTGCGGCCTTGCGCTTGGCGATGCCAAAATCCTTGATCCCTTCTTCGGCCATAAGCCGGGCGCATTCATGAGTCAGCAAAGTCTTGAGGCGATGGTGGTCACGATAGCGGCGGGCCATAATCAGATCCAGGACGGAGGGTGGTCAGAATATGCAGAGTAGGGCAACAAGTGCTGAATCGGTGTATATAGTCAGAAGCAGCGGCTATCCCCGTATGTTAGGCGGTCGTCGCGCATTATCATCAAAATCGTGTGAAACTTCCCGACGTTTGTGGGCCGTTGTTTGCTATATTCATACGGTACCTTTGATTCGTCCAGTCTGAATTAGTTGAGGATGCAAAATTGGCTCTGTTCAAGCGTAAGGAACCCGTTTTGGGTATCGACATCAGTCCATCGGCGGTCAAGCTGATCGAACTGAGCCGCTCTGGCCCACGGTTTCGGGTCGAAGCTTTCGCCATTGAACCGTTGGCTGAAGGAATGATGGAGGATCGAAATATCGCTGATCCGGGGGAAATGGGAGAGGCGATCAAAAAAGCTTGGCGTCGCTCTGGAACCCGCTTGCGCCGGGCTGCTGTCGCTGTGCCTACATCAAGCGTTATTACCCGAGCTGTGCCGATGCCGATTGAGTTCAAGGAAAGCGACATCGAAGTCAATATGCCTATCGAAGCTTCTCAGTATATTCCTTATCCCATCGAGGAGGTGTATCTGGATTTTGACGTGAAGGGGCCGTCTCAAAGTAACAGGGAAATGCAGGATGTGATGTTGGTCGCCTCCCGTAAGGAAAACGTGGATACACGCGAGGCCGCCCTTAAGGAAGCTGGGTTGATTCCAGTCATTGTCGATGTCGAAGTTTATGCGCTCGAAAATTTATTTCGCCTGATCGCAGATGGTTTGAAGGGTAGCGGAGAAGCGGGGAATCTCAGTTTGTCCAAGGGGCGCGAAGGACTAACCGCATTGGTCGATATTGGTACGAATATCACCAACTTATACGTTCTCCAGGAAGGCCGTGTTATCTTTGCTCGTGAACAAAGCTTTGGCTCCGATCAATTAACCCTACGGATAGCTGAGTCCTATAGCCTGCCCCGAGATCAGGCTGAACACATGAAGCGCACCGGTCAAACCGATGACGATTTCGCTGTGAATATTTTAGAGCCTTTCAAGCAAATGCTCGCTGAACAAATCGGTCATGGGTTGCAATTCTTTTTTTCTTCTGATCAGTTTGCATCAGGCCACTATAATGTAGATAGAATTGTTTTGGTGGGCGGGGGTGCCCTGATCGTGGGGTTGGATCGAGTAGTAGGCGATGCACTGGGAATTCCTACAGTCGTTGCCAGCCCATTTAAGAATATGGGAAGTGCCGCAAAGGTTAACAGCAGCGCTCTATTGCGTGATGCGCCGATGCTGGCAGTTGCTGGGGGGTTAGCTCTAAGGAGCTTTGATTGACATGACCCGTATCAACTTATTGCCTTGGCGAGAGGCGCGTCGCGCGCAGCGACAGCGTTCTCTCAACTTTATGCTGATCGCAGCGGCCCTCATCGCGATAGGGATTGGCTTCTTGGTTTATACCGAGATCGATCGGCGCATTGCGTTCCAGCAGGAACGCAACGATTATCTACGCGGTGAAATTGCCCGGCTCAAAAAAGCAGCTGAGGAATTGCAAGAACTGCAAAAAACCAAAAATCGGCTTGTAGAGCGGCTAGCTGTGATCCAAAAATTACAAACCAGCCGACCCGGCATGGTACGAATGCTGGACAAATTAGTCAGGTTGGTTCCACAAGATATTTACTTAACGGAGTTCAAAACGGCTAGCAACCAGGTAGTCCTCAAGGGCACCGCTAAATCTGATAACGTGATCTCAGAATTCATGCGTACTATTCGGAATTCTGAATTATTTGGTGAACCTGCCTTACAAGTGATCGAGACCCGAGATGTGAACAGCATCCAGGCGCGTGTATTCGATCTTATCCTTCCGCTTAAGTTGGACGAAGAAAAGGCTGCTGCGGGTGGTAAAACATGAATCTTTCCCAGATCAACCTCAATAATATTGATTTGCGAGAGGCAGGTGATTGGCCTTGGATTGGTAAGCTGGTACTTGCTTTCTTGATTATGGCTGCAGTTTTAGGCGCAGGTTACTATTTCTTTGCTAAAGATCAGCTTGCTCAGTTGGATCAGATTACTCAGGAAGAGCAACAGCTTCGACAAGAATTCATTGAGAAACAGAAAGTTGCTGCTAACTTGGAATCCTTCCGATCTCAGCTCAAACAGCTTGAAAGTGACCTACAGGTGATGCTGCGACAGCTACCTACTGGAACCGAGATGCCGGAATTACTGGAAAACATCTCTGATACGGGTAAAAGGAATGGTTTGGAATTTGATCTATTCAAGCCAGAAAACGAACAGCCTCGGGATTTTTATGCAGCTAAACCGATCACTATCAAGGCCAAAGGGAGTTACCACCAGTTTGGTTCTTTCGTGAGCGGGGTTGCCGCCCTACCGCGTATTGTTACTTTAGACAATGCAACGTTCACCGCTGCACCAGCTCCTAAAGACCCAAAAACTGGAAAAGGGCAAAATTTGGGACAGCTCAGCATTCAGGCCACTTTGCAGACCTATCGCTACATGGATGAAGGGAGTGCCGGACAGCAGGGTAAGGCCCAAGGAATGGGGGCTAATAAAAAATGAATGCGAACTTTCGTCTAGATTCTAGGGCTGTGCGTAGCATTCTCTATTTAGGAGCGGCCTTAGTCGCTCTATCAGGCTGCGCTCAGCAGGATTTAACCGATTTACAGCAATTTGTAGAAAAAACTAAGCGAGAAACACCGATCAAGAAGCCTGATCCACCACCTGAAATTAAGCCCTACACTCCATTTACTTACACCGCCCAAGGTGTCAAAGATCCTTTCTTGGTTGCCCCTTTTGCCCAGGAAGAGGAATTGGAGATTACCCAGGAAGCGGCGGCGCGTGCGGGCAATTATAATGGTATTAGACCTGATCCGAACCGGGTTCGTGAGGAACTGGAAAAGTACGCTCTGGGTTCCCTCAAAATGATGGGTACTTTTCGAATGGGAGGTGCCAAGGAGCTTTGGGGCCTGGTTCTTGCGCCAGATGGGGTAGTGCATAGGGTCCAGAAAAATAATTACTTGGGCACCAATCACGGCAAAATTCTCAACATTACGGAGCAGCGGGTGGATTTAAAGGAGATCGTTCCGGATGGGCCCGGACGCTGGCAGGAACGGGATGCGTTTCTGTCGCTTACCCAATAATTGAGGGGGAAGTGCGATGACGAGCAGGTCCATGAGCGAAAGCCAGCATCACCGGTGGTCGGGGAGTCGGTGGCTGCTGGGATGCTTACCGAAGGTGGCCTTGGTTTTAGGGTTGCTGGGTACAGGGGGATGGAGTTCGTTGGCAGTAGCCGCTGACACTCCTGATAATCAACCCATATTGCAAGGAGTAGATATCAGTCCGTTAGCTGGAAACCGGTTACAAGTCAAATTCCGGCTGTCAGAGCCGCCCAAGTCTCCTCCAAGCAGCTTTACTATCAATGATCCGGCCCGGATCGTATTGGATTTTTTGGGTATTCGTAATGGATTGAAATCTCGTCAGCAATCTATCAATGTCGGCGTTGCTGATAAGATCAGCGTTCTCGAGGGTGGCGACCGTACCCGTGCTTCGCTGAATTTAGCACGCTTAGTTCCTTATGGCGTGCAGATTCAAGGCAGCACCATTTTGCTGACATTGGATAATGCCGGTACGACGGTCGCCAAAACTCCAGCAGCTACACCAGCCGCTTCAGTGGCCGCAGCAGCGGCGACACGGCGGGTGGATGCTCCGGTAATCGTCACACCTCGTAATATTGGAGACGTTAATTTCCGGCGTGGCCCGGCCGGACAGGGTGTAATAACTGTCAAACTCTCTAATCCTGGTATTGCAGTGGATGTCCGCCAGGAAGGCAACCAGATTCTTGCCGATTTTCAGGGGGCTGCATTGCCGCGCGGTCAACAGCGGCGGTTGGATGTTACCGATTTTGCTACGCCCGTCAAAGTTGTTGAGGCACTCAATCAGGGCAATAATGCGCGGCTTAATATCCTGCCGAATCCACCTTTTGAATATCTGGCATACCAAGCCAATGATCTTTATGTCATTGAAGTGCGTCCACCGCAGAAGACCCCAGAAGAAGAAGAGAAGGAGACAATGTTTGATCCTTCTAAAAAGAAATACAAAGGGGATCTGCTGTCGTTGAATTTTCAAGACATTGAGGTGCGGGCGATTTTACAGATCCTGGCAGATTTTACTGGGTTAAATATCGTAGTGAGTGACAGCGTGAAGGGTAACCTTACCTTACGTTTGCAAAATGTGCCATGGGATCAGGCCCTGGATATCATCTTGCGGACCAAGGGTTTGGCCATGCGGCAAAACGGTAACGTGGTCTATATCGCCCCAACCGAGGAAGTAGCTGCCCGCGAGAAACTCGATTTGGAATCGCACAAGACTGTACAAGAGCTGATCCCGTTGCGAACTGAAATTATTCAGGTCAATTACGCAAAGGCTGGCGATATAGCTCAGTTATTGAAGAAAAAAAGCGGTGATAAGGCCCAGGAACAAAGTGTCTTATCGGCGCGTGGCGATGTGGTTGCAGATGAGCGGACCAATAGCCTGATTGTTAAGGACGTTCCTGACAAGATCGCTGAGGTCCGCGAGCTGGTAACGAAGCTGGATATGCCCGCTCGACAGGTTTTGATTGATTCCCGTGTGGTGATCGCTAGTAACGACTTCAGCCGAAATTTAGGTGCCAAATTCGGGGTGAGCGGTGTTCAGCAAGCAGGCAGCGGCGTTAATGCAGTAAGCGGTACTACTACTGCTACCAATACGATGGTGAACAGTGCTGTTAGTAACCTGAGCAGTAACGGGCAGCCGTTTCCAGTTTCGGTGCCAGGGTTAGCCGATCGGATCGGAGTGAATTTACCAGCTGGGGGAACCAGCTTGGCGTTTGCAATTTTAAGATCTGATTATTTAGTCGATCTGGAATTATCAGCTTTGCAAGCGGAAGGCCAGGGTGAAGTCGTTTCTAATCCGAAAGTGGTAACAGCAGATTTGAAAAAAGCCACCATCTTGCAAGGTCGTCAGATTCCTTACTCGACTGTCAGCGAGGCAGGCACCAAGATTGAGTGGAAGGATGCCTTTCTTAAACTCGAAGTGACACCGCAGATAACACCCGATGATCGCGTTCGCATGGATTTATTAGTATCCAAGGATGAGGAAGGGTCTCTAGTGACTGTGAGTGGAGTGCAATCTGCGAGCATTGATAAGCGTGAGGTTTCAACACAGGTCATGGTCAATAATGGTGAGACCGTCGTTTTAGGTGGGGTCTTTGAACAAACGAAAACGAATAATGTGAGCAAAGTACCCCTATTGGGCGATGTTCCGCTATTAGGTTATCTTTTCAAAAATACGAAGAAAGGTGACACGAAACGTGAGTTGCTGATTTTCGTAACACCGCAAATCCTGAAGAATGGTACGGTTGCTGAACGTTGACCGAATGCTCTGAATATCTTGAGAGAGTGAAAACCATGCGAATGTTTCGTGAGGGCGGCTTTAAAAGCGCGTTGACCCTATTTATTTTAATGGGGGCGCTAGTTGGTGGTTGGATAGAGGTAGCGACTGCTGCTGGGTTCATCGGTCCCAACTCGACGGTCTCAATCGAGATTACAGTCGACAAACCAACCTTACCTGTCAATGGAACTGTATTCAATAATGGACCAAATATTGGTGGCGCTTATACGAACACTGTTACTGTCATCACCAAGAAAAATGGCAAGCTTTACGCCGCCCCTAGTGTTGATATCACTATTTCGTCAGGGCTGCCAAGTGGCGCGCTCTACTATTTAGATGGAAAAGCAGAGCACGAGAAATGCCCCTCGGGTGCAACGTGTCCGCCTACGCAACCGGTTCCTATAGCGTACCGAAGCTTGACGTTTGAAAATACTACAGGCGTGGTAACTGCCCATTTCCATTCTGGCGGCACACCTGGAACAGTCGTCCTCACTGCAACGGTGCAGGATCCAGTGACCCAAGCAGTTGCCAGCGCCAGCGTGACCATTCAGGTAATTGGAGGAAACGGGACTGTTAATAATGGTTTCCCGGGATCAATCAAATTTGTTATGGATAGTTCACCAGTTTACATCCAAAACAATGCAATTGGCACAACTGGTGGCGTGACCCAGAATACTTCCAAGGTATTCCAAATCTATGTAGACGACGATTTCGGACAACCGATCAAATCCGGCGATGGCCATACCTTGCGCGTTGAGTTGCTCTCTAACCGTCCGACTGGTGGTGAGCGATTGAGTACCACTGATGCCAGAGGTAATTTCCAGGAAGGCCCTGTCGTTTTTGCCGACTTGGTCGGTGGCATAGCGACAGTAGTTTTCCACAGCGGTTCTTTGCCTGGCACTGTTGTGCTTGCCGCAACGGTTGATCGCCGCGATAACAATGTCGATAACGGTCTCCAACTTCCTATAACCACCTATGCCACAGTGGCGATAGGAACCGGGCAAATTGCGTCTTTGAACTTTACTGGCCCATTAGCCGATGCTGTATTTGTCCGCAAGAATAATCTGGTGGCGATTACTGGCAGTCTCTGCGGTAGTCAAACCTGCGATACGGTATGGAATGGCGTTTACAATCGGGTCGTTTCTGTTGTTGCCGCTGATCCTTTCGGCAATCCACCGCCCGCTGGCACGCTGGTCACCTTCCGTTTGATCGATGGCCCATTGGATATGCTACAAAATCGCTATCCAGATCAAGGGCATGGCCAATTCGCGATTAGCGGCTACACGGGTGATCCAAAAGAAGGTGATATCGAGTTTCTGGCACCTAATCGAGTCAACAAGCGGATTCCAGCAGACACATTAAATCCATTTGTGGTGCCAAACGGTGTGTCGTATGCGATTGCTGATCCGCTTTGCTTGCTGATGTTGCAAGATCCGGAAAGTGTCCTTGCCAAGGAAAGCCGTTTTGAATATCACGTCGGTAGCAGAGTGATTATCGGGCGTGCGGGCAATAAGCTCTTTGTTAATGCTCCATTTAATCAAGTTAGCCAGAATGTAGGTGCCAATGTTTGGTATACGGTTGGTTGCCCGCCTTACAAGGGCAATATCGCAAACTTTGGCACTGGGGAAGTGACAGTAACCACTGACGCCAATGGCGTGGCCAGTACGACTATGAATTATCCGTCTAGCCAGGTTGGTAGGCGGTTTATGGTATCTGCCGAGGCCGCTGGTGGTAAGGTCGGAGCCGTGCTCAGTCACTGGTATTTGGGAACGCCTGATGGCAGCATCTTGGCACTCATTAAACCTGCGGGCTTGGTCTCACAGGTCCAGCCAGCCATCAGTGATACATGGCCATCGGTTGTTAAAGTCACCCATAATATGGATGCTGGTGGTTCGCTGGAATTGCCGGTTACTCTACAGTTACTCGACGGTGGCGTTCAGTCTGGTGGTAAATTGGTGCGAACTCCCATCCCAGGCGTTCCGATCAGTGTCGATATCGTCATCAATGACCCCGCTGAGGCAAGCGCAATTGCTGCTGAAGAGGCAATGGCGAAAGCACAAGCGGCATTTGATGCGTTCGTTGCTGCTAATCCGGGAGTTTGCGATTTAATCGTGCAATCAGCCGAAACGGCTGCTGTGGTTGAAAGAGATACAACAAAATGCGCTAGCCAAAAGACTCTGTTGGCTACTTTGGATGCTGCGAAAACCACTGCTACTCAGGCGCGTACAGTAGCTAACCTGCACACGCCTACAGCTTCAGTGATTCCAACACCTTTAGCGAGCGGTGCAAATGGCTATGTTCAAGCTGTTTTGCAGGTGAACGACCTGCCTACAGATGGCAGTGTAGATTTCTACTTCTCCACAGTCGGCCCTGAGATTCGTAGCGAGACCCTCCAGATTACAGTACAACCGACTAAGGCGGCAGCAACTCCATAGCAAGCTATTTTTTGCTTGATCAAAAAGCCGACGGCAATCCCGTCGGCTTCTTTTAGGGACGACTTGCAGACGTATGCGTCAGCGGAAATAGCTAAACGGATCTTGGCGAACAGGAGGTGCTACGCTTTGATTATCTTCGATAATGAGATGATGCCAGAGAGCAAAGTTCAACAAGGCCCAAAGCGGCCCGCTGCGATCTCCGCGTTGCTGCTGGCGTTTGATTAAGTAACGGACAGTTTCAGGCTCAAACCAGGCTGCTATTGCAGGTGAAACCGATAAAGCTTGGGATAATTTATCCAGTCTTTGGTCCCGAAGCCAATCTCTGATAGGAACGGTGAAGCCTTTTTTACGGCTCCAAAGATGTGCTTTGGCAAAAAACCGTTCGCCCCATAGCCGTAGAAAGCGTTTACCAGTTCGTCCTTCAATCTTTAAGGAATCTGGTAGGCCAAGACCAAACTCGACCAGGCGATGGTCAAGGAAAGGAACTCTCCCTTCCAAACCCCAGGCCATCAACATTCGATCTGCTTTGATGAGCAGATCATCCGGCAGCCAGGTTTTGAGATCAACATATTGCATTCGCATAAGATGAGTCCAGGCGAAGGGCGTTTCATGCCATGCATCTATGAAGGGCTTCCGCCAGTGGTTCATCGCCTCCAAGAGTTCAGGTTTGAATAAATTAGGGGCTTCCTTGGAAAATAAACCTGAAGTACGGAAACCACCTGTACCGGGATTTCGCCATGTAGCCAATAGCCGTTTGAGCAGCGGCACACGGTATCGGCCATATCCGCCGAAGACTTCATCGCCGCCCTCGCCGGAGAAAACCACCTTAAGTTCTGCGCTGGCGCGCTCTGCAAGTAAGGAAACTGGCAGATTGGCATAGTCGGCCGTTAGATCGTCAGCAGCCCAGACAGTGTGAGGTAAGCGTTCAAAGAGGTCTTCAGCATTGACTTCATAGGCTGTATGGTGGGTGCCGAATTGAGTAGCGACCCTTGTCGCTGCTGCTAACTCGTTATGGACTGAAGTATCTGGAAAGCCGACGGAGAAGGTCCGCAAAGGCTCTTGAGTGTGGCGCGAAATGAGTGCCGCCAAAAGCGAGGAATCAACGCCTCCGGAAAGGAAAAGACCGAAAGGTACATCACTGCGTAAATGAATTTTAATGACCTCGTTAATTAGGTGATCAAAATATTCCAAGGCTTCACTCAAGGATAGGTCTAAGGGTGTCGTGTGCAGGGGTGACCAGTAGCGGTGTTGGTGCAACGAGCCATCAGCCTCTACTTTCAGCAGTTCTCCCGGCCCAATTTTGCGAATACCTGCCAGTAAGGTGTGGGGGGCGCAGGTAAAATTGTTTTGCAGATATTGCGCCAGTCCGATTGGATTGACTTCAGGGCGGGCCAATGAGGACAGCAATGCTTTCGGCTCTGAGGCAAAACTTAGCCCTTCCTGGTCAACCATAAAATACAACGGCTTGATGCCCAAGCGGTCACGGACTAAGAGCAGTTGCTGACTTTTTAAGTCGTATAGGGCAAAGGCGAACATTCCCAAAAGCCGACTGAGGCATTCCTCGCCCCAATTTTCGTAAGCATGCAGGATGATTTCAGAGTCGGAGTGGGTAGAAAAACGGTGTCCTAACTTTTCTAATTCCGCGCGTAATTCCAAGGCATTATAGATTTCGCCGTTCGCTACGAGACAAAGGCTGCGATCTTCATTGTAAAGCGGTTGATCTCCCGCTATGAGATCGATGATCGACAGTCGAGTATGGGCTAATCCTACCCGTTCGCTCCGGTAAAAACCCCGACCATCAGGCCCACGGTGTGCCAGCCGCTCGGCCATTTCGGCTAAGCGTGTGTGATGGCCATGAGGCATTTTCAAGTAGTAGCCGGCGATCCCACACATAATCTTTGACCTCCATAAAGCGGCCGCCCGGATTGGCGACGCAGCTATAATAGCTGGATCATGTTGATATGCTACTCCAGATTGCCGGTTACAATTGCAGTATGAACTTAGCGAATTGGCTGGCCACTCCATGTTCTCCGCCCGAGACTGAGCTTCAATCAGCCGAGCCAGCGGCGCTACGGAAGTTGACCAATTAATGAAACTCCCATCTTCAGGGCGAACATTGCTGATTCAACCCTTACCGGGAATCGGCGACATGGTGTGGCACCTATCCCATATCCATGCTCTCGCACGGACGACTATGGATGGGCAGATTGATGTACTCGCCAAGCCACGCTCGCGCGCTGATCAGCTATTGGGGGCAGACTCCAGCGTGAGGCAGATTTTGTGGCTTGAGCGCGATCCCGGGCCGCATTCGGGTTGGCCGGGAATTGTTCGGCTGGCGGATTTGCTACGCAGGGGCGACTATCATCGAGTGTGGCTCTTGCACGATAGCGCCCGCTATGCTTTGGTAAGTTGGTTGGCCGGTATTACGGAGCGCTTTGGCTATGGCTTCGGTGCCCAACGGTTGTGGTTGCAAAAACCCGGCTTGCCCTCGGACTCCCGTTATGATCACCCAATCAAGAAAGCTAATGCCCTGCTAGATCTTTACAATGTGGCTCGAATCCCTGGTGATGAGAAACTCTACCTTGATGTGCGCACCTGTCAGGAAATTGCCAACCGATTCGCGCAGCTAACAAAACCCTGGATTGCGCTAGGTATTGGTAGTAGTGAGTCTTGGAAGCAATGGGGTGAGGCGAATTTCGTAGCGCTTGCCGGTGAAATCAATCGGCGCGGTTGGGGGTTGCCAATCCTCATCGGCGGCGGCCCTCGCGAGGTCTTACTCGCTGCCCAGATCGAAGCTCAGGTGCGAGCCGCTGGAGGCTGTATCTTCAACGGCGTTGATCTTACCGTCGCTGAGACGATCACCTTGGTGAGTTATGCTCGTCTCTACATCGGTAATGACACCGGGTTCTTGAATGTGGCGGCTGCACTGGGAATCAATGCGTTGGGATTATTCGGCAGTTCACCGCCCTTGTCCTATTCACCTTTCATCCATGTTATATCACCGGAAGATGGGCAAGGGTGCGATTATCACTCTCGAAATATGGCAGGAATTTCGGTTGAGGTCGTTGTTCAACGCACAGCTCACCTGTTGACCAGATCCTAAGGGCTAGCCTTTATCAATGGGGCCCACTGTGTAATCAGAATATGATTTTTCTTCAAGTAGCGGTGAATCTAATAAGACGTTTATGCTGCGCTTGAGGTTAGAACGTCGGTCGTTGGTCAGATAGACCGCACGCGCAAGGTCGATAAATTCAGCATCGAAGGCGCGGGCAGCTTCCTTAAGGCGAATTTTATCTTCAATATCCCATAAAGCTTCATTAACACTTTTCAATTCGTGCGCCAAGTTACCAAGATCTACTGTTCCGTAAGCTGAAGCAGACCAGATAGCCTGTAATAGTGTGAGTTCGTGGCGGATATTGACCAGTTTAGCAGCGGATACTATCCGTTCCGCTTTGATTTCCAAAATGGTGAGTTTGTCTAGAAATTCACCAGGAGAAACAGGAGTATTTAAGCTCATGGTGGTGCGTGCAGAGGCTGCGCGAAAGTGATAGGGATCAATTATACAAGACAGACCACGACTACGTTGACAATGTTATTTTTAACGTGGGGTTGGTTATTGATAACGGTTTTGCCGCTAACCCAACTCGGAGGTCGCGCCTTATTTAATGTACTCGCCAGTATCTATGGTCTTTGGGGACTGTTAAGTCTTTGGGGCCGCGCACAGCGGCTGGATGCGACGACCACGCTGTTATATTGGGCCATGCTGGGCGTCTTTCTTATAGGCATCCCTATGGCGGTCGATCCCAAGGAAGGACTGAAAGTGTGGGCTGGATTTCTAGCGCCGAGTCTAGCCCTTTTGTTCGTACAAGCGGCGTTGTGGGAACCTGCCAACACGCTAGATCGCTTGTTAGGTTGTATTGCGCTCTTTGGAAGCCTGACTTTAGCGGGGTTGTCCATCACGCTGTGCTACTACGGATTTGAATGGTCCGGTCAGCCCTTTGATCCAAAAACCCAGCTACGAGAAGATGAGTTGCCGTTTTTGCTGCCGTTCCTGCTAGGTGGGTTCTGGTGGCGTTTTAGTGGTTGGCGACGTTACTGGGGCATGATCGGCGTTGTCGCCGCCGTGTTTGCCTATATAGTGATTTCCGGGGGGCGAGCGGCGTTTTTGGGAGCAGTGATCGCGCTGCTGGTATTCGGCAAAATCTTACTCGGCTGGCACCTGCGTTGGCTGGTTGCGTTGGCCGGTGTCATTTTAGCCATCGTGATCGTGGCCGACGCCGGATTATTCCGTCGGTCGGATCTAGACCCCCAGCATCCTGTAAACGCTTTCACGTCTGGGCGATCTGCCTTATGGCGCCAAGCGTTAGCTCACCCTCCGCAACGACCCTGGCTTGGTGTAGGGTTGGGTAATGGTCGCTACGCGACGGAGACTCTTAGTTTCGAGTTGGGCGGTGTTCAAAAGCGCGTTCAGCATTTACATAATTTTGTCCTAGATGCATGGTATGAAACAGGTATCTTGGGAGTAGGTAGCTTGCTGATGTTGATCGGGATCGTTTTTTGGCGGCTGGCCCGTCACTGGACCCATCTGGATCGACAGGATCGGGAGCGAGCCGGTGTGTTATTGGCTGCTGCCTTGGCGATCTTAGGCACCGCGATGTTGAGTTTTTCTTATACCTCGCGCCATTTTTCTTATCTATTCGTCTGCCTTGGCGGCTTGATTTACTTGAGCAATCCTCCCAGAGAGCGGTTTACAAAAAAGCCTGGCCCAAACGGATCACTCTCCAAGAAGATGTTGGTATAGATCAAGGTAGGCGCTGACTATCCTCTGCTCATTGTAAAAGGTACGCACTTTTCGGTAACCGTTGACAGCGAGATAATCGCGCAAGAGCGCATCAGTCAGTAGAAGCTTGAGTGCTTCAGCCAGGGCGATAGGATCAGCGATGGGAACTAACCATGCGTCTTCCTGGTGTATCGCCATTTCTGCTGGCCCCACTGTGCGGGTTGCCAGTACCGGACGACACCAGGCCCAGGCCTCGAGAATAACATTGCCTAAGGGTTCATGCCGCGAAGGACAGACAATCAAATCAGCCAGTTCCTGGAAAAGACCTGAATCACGCTGCCAGCCGGTCCAACGCACGCGTTCAGCCGAACCTAGCTGGCCACATAAGGATTTAAGTTGCTGGTTGAGTGGCCCATCGCCAACGATAACCAGATAGAGGGGCCGCCCGGCTAGGGCGGTTGGTAATCTGGAAAAAGCAGTGATCAGATCCTCAAAACCCTTCACTGGATGCAAGCGACCGACCGCAACCATAAGCAAGGCATGTTCGGGAACGCCGAGTTCTTGGCGGCGCAGCGCTAGCGTTTCTGGAGGGCTAGGTTGTCGCGGCAGGATGAAATTGCCGATTTTAAACACTCGTTGGGCGGGCAGGCCGTTACGGATCAGGTAGTCACAAATTCCTTGAGTATTACCAATCCAAGCATCGGCGTGGCGGTAACCTGTAAGGTTATAGTACCCTCCCAATCGGGCGATATGGATACAGCGTTTGCTCTCCGGTAAATGGGTTAACCGCGTGGCTCGTCCCATGTAAGTCTGTACGATTTCCGGGCGGTACTGCTTTACTGTTTGACGAATTTGCCAACGGGACCACAAATCCCAGATTCCACGCATTGGTATCGGAGCGCGGGAAATTGCCGGATGCAGTGCGTCGAGAATAAGACTTTGCGGATGGGTGATGGCTAGCGTCGTGTGACCGCGTTGATGAAGGGCGTTGACCAGGCGTACATAAAACAGCTCGGCTCCACCTAGCAGCCGACCCCCGATTATATGGACCGATGGAATAGCTTTGATTGAGCCGGTCCCATTGCAAAGAGAGTCTTTGATATGCCAGACCAATCTAGGATTATTGCAAAGCAATGCCATGGCAGAGGGTGGAGAGGGAGCGTGTCAATATGTTCGAAGACGCACTGAAAAGTCTGCTTGAGCTTTAGGTTATCACATGCCCCATCAGTCGCTATCAGTGTTTGTTACAACTTATAACAATGCCCGCACTTTGCCCGCCTGTCTGGAGAGCGTCAAGTGGGCGGACGAACTCATCGTCCTGGATTCCTTCAGCACCGATGATACGCTTGTGGTTGCACGACGCTATGGCGCACTGATTTCGCAGCAGGCATTCAGCGGATACGGCCCGCAGAAACAGAGTGCTCTGATGGCAACGACCCATGATTGGGTGCTGCTGCTTGACGCAGACGAGGCTCTGTCTGCTGCTTTACAAGAGGAGATGCGCCAGATTCTTGCAGATGGTCCTGTGGCGGATGGTTACGAGATGCCACGCCAGGAGCAAATATTTTGGCGTATGTATCATCCTGGCACACGCATGAACTATTACCTGCGGTTGTTTGACAAACGCAAAGGTTTAATTGACGACATGCCGGTTCATGCCGCACCTAAAATTCGAGGTCGTGTCGTGCGGCTTAAAGCACCGTTCTACCACTACGGTGAAACCGATATCCAGACCAAGGTCGATAAGATCAATGCCTACTCCAGTGGCTTGGTCACGCATAAAGTGCGCAAGCGCCGCTGGGGAATAAGGTTGATTATGATTATCTATCCTCCTTTGTTTTTCATCCGCAGTTATTTGTTTAAGCGTAACTTTCTAAACGGCTGGGCTGGCCTGATCAACTCCGTGATTGCCGCTTTTTACGTCTTTCTCAAATACGCCAAGCTTTATGAGCATTATCAGTTTGCAAAATACGGCAAGCGTTTGTTACCTGACGACGCACCACCCCTACTGGACGAGTATCAATCCAGGGCAGGTGAGAAGTCCTGACAAGCGGGCGGTGGCGTGATGGTCGGCTGCGATCGCGTTGGCCATGCTGTTTGATGCAAATGACGCAGCACGAGCGCGGGCGTGATCATTGCCATACAAGTTCGATGCATGCAATTTTTAAAATAGCAGTTGCGACAGGGTAAAGCGGCTTGCAGAGCGGTCACATTGTCTCCCAGTGGCTTTACCCGGTATGGATCAGTCGGCCCGCAGATGACTGTCATCGGTGTGGTTGTCACAGCGGCTAGATGAGCAGTGCCGGTGTCATTAGCAACGATGAAGCACGCCGTCTCGCATAGCGGTGGAATGTCAAGGATTTGAGTTTGGCTACAAAGATTGACTAGCCATGAACCACATTGTGCGGCGATGTGCGCACATTCTTCGACCTCATCTGGACCTCCGATTAGCACAATACGCTCTAGGCCCTCGTGGTATAGCTGATTCGCCAATACCGCATAGCGCGTTGCTCCCCAACGTTTGAGGTGACCCTGGGCATTGCAGCCCGGCAGAAAAATCGCATAACGGCCCGGTCGTATGTTATGGATGGTGAGAAGTTGTCGTGCGCGTTCATAGTGGTGACGGGGGATGTGAAGCACGGGTCGCGCCGTTGCAGTAGCAATACCCCCAGCCTGTAAAGCGGCGCGCATTCGAGTCAAAATATGGGTTGAGCGTGGAAACACTGCTGGGAAGATATTGTAAGGCCACTGTCGATTATTGCCGATTCGATAGGGGACTCGCCTGCCGCTTAAGCCAAGCAGAGTGAGCAGGATTCGAGAACGATCATTTGACTGGAGATCGATAATCAAATCGTATTGGCTGTGGCGTACTTCATGAAGCCATTGGCGCATGGCTAAAAACGGATGAGGCGCATCACGCAGCCTGATAGCGAAGACTCGTTGAAATCGTGGATCGCCTGAGAAAAGATTTTCCCAGGCTGGTAGCGTATTAAGATGGATTTCCCGGTTGGGAAAAGCCCGAGCGATGTCCTCAAATAGAGCGGTCGCAATAACCACATCCCCCATAGCGCTCCATTTAATGATGAGAATGCGGCGGATAGCGGGGTTGGTGGGAAGATTTAGGTTATCAGACATGAGAACCGACCGGGTTTTATCGATAGGGGCTGGTTTTGCCTGGGGGTTGGGTTTTGAAGCGCCGGTGTACCCAAAGGTATTGCTCAGGCACTTGCTGAATATGATCTTCTAACAATGCATTGATTCGCCGGGTATCCGCTTCCACATCGCCGCTGGGAAAGTCTGTTAATGCCGGTAATATAGTGACTTCGTAACCGGCCACTCCGGGTAGTCTTTTGGGAAAGTAAGGCACCACCGCTGCTCCACTCATCGCTGCAAGCCGCGAAGTAGCCATCACCGTACAGGCGGCTACGCCGAAGAAGGGCACAAAAACACTGTTACGGCTTCCATGGTTCTGATCGGGCGCATACCAAACGGCCCGCCCTTTCTTAAAAGCGCGTAACAATCCTCGAATATCCTCATGCGACAGGGGCGGGAAACCGGATCTCCGTTCACGCTCGCGACGCATAACTCTTTCATAAAGCTGATTTTTATGGACTCGATACATTGCATGAAACGGTTGATGCCAGGTGATGAAACGGGCACCTAGTTCCAGCGTGGTAAAATGACCAGTCAATAGAATGACGCCTTTGCCACGCGCCAACGCTTGCTCAAGGTGCTCAGTCCCCTTAACTCGCGCTAAGCACTGCAATTTTTCATCCGAAGCCCACCAGGCCATAGCGGTTTCGAACAGTCCCAACCCAAGCGCCATGAAGTGTTCATCCAACAAAGTAGCGCGCTCTTCTGGGGGTAATTTAGGAAAACACAATTCGAGATTAATAGCGGCGATTCGTCGCCGCCGCCGCGCGATTTTTCCCATTAATCGGCCAAGTCGTCTGCCAACCGCTGCTTGCCAGTGGAAGGGCAGGGCTGCCATGAGTTTCATAAGGCCCAGCCCAATCCAGACCAGCCAGTAAGTGGGCCTTAGAAGATGCCAGTTGAATAGTCCGGGACGTGCAGCGGCGATTGTACGATTATCCATGAGCCGTTATTGTAAACAGCCCTGACACGGCAGACATCATCTTGGTATCGACCTATAACGGCTGGAGGGTGGTTGATGGCTTCAAACTACTTGGTAACTGGTGCCGCCGGGTTTATCGGCAGCCATTCTGTCGAATGGTTGCTTGGTCAAGGGCATTCCGTGATCGGGGTCGATAATTTACGAACAGGTCATTTGGAAAATCTTGCAACGGCGCGTAGCTCGCCAAATTTCGAGTGGGTACTCGCCGATGCTGGCGATGAGGCCACGATGCGCGCCTTGTTTACACAGTATCGTTTTTCAGGTGTGCTGCATCTGGCCGCGCTGGTCAGTGTTCCGGAAAGCTTTAAAGATCCAGAGCTTAACTGCCACTTGAATTTAGTCATCGCTGAGCGGATCGCCCGGCTTTGCCTGGAATTTGACTGTAAACGCTTAGTCTTTGCCTCCTCGGCTGCAGTGTACGGCTCGGCGGCCGCCCTGCCTAACCGAGAGTCGGCAACACCGCAACCGCAATCTCCCTATGCGGCTGCTAAACTCGCAGCCGAGATCATACTCTTAGGATATGCGGCCAGCTTTGGCTTGGAGGCTGTCTGTTTGCGCTATTTTAATGTCTATGGGCCACGTCAAGACCCTAAGTCCCCTTATTCAGGGGTGCTGTCAATTTTTACCGACCGATTCCAGCACGGTTTACCGGTTACTGTCTATGGTGATGGCGGACAGACACGAGACTTTATCTCAGTACAAGATGTGGCGCGAGCCAATGGCCAAGCATTACTGGAGCATCCAGTCATCAGTGGACGATATAATGTTTGCACCGGGCTTGCGGTCTCTTTAAATGACGTTCTAGGTATTTATCGCGAAATCTTCGCGTCAGCCCCGCCAACTGAGTATGCTGAGGCGCGGGTGGGCGATATCCGGCATTCGCTAGGTGATCCTAGCCTGTTGAAAGAGATGCTAAAATTTCAAGCTCATATCCCTTTTTCGCAAGGTCTGCGAGAGTTAGCTGAAGTCACTGGGGACCTCAATTCCTCTTAGAATAAAGAAAATTAAAAAATTTTATGAAAACACTTGCTACGTCATAAAATATGGCTATAATAGCTGTCTCGCCACCATAGAGGTCGGCGAAAACAGGAAGTTAGGAACAAGTTAAGCCCAAGGTTTGGACCAAATCTTTAAAAATTTTGAGGTTGTTGGAGGGAGTTTGTGAGCCGAGAGGCGCGCGAGTTCCTTCGAAAGATTAGGAGCAGTCCTAATGGAATTTGCTAGGTTTTGTGCGTAATGCATGGAGTTTAGCAGAAGAGG